>Ga0105099_10000455_pt1 | contig 28059 bp, 24 predicted proteins | sample PPLLak3cmMay2015_2_FD_79138 | JGI IMG/M metagenome (GOLD analysis project Ga0105099, IMG submission 79138) | Freshwater sediment microbial communities from Prairie Pothole Lake near Jamestown, North Dakota, USA - PPLs Lake P8 Core (1) Depth... | ecosystem: Environmental > Aquatic > Freshwater >... | reverse complement strand
TACCCGGATTTTCAGGATTGAAAGGATGAACAGGATTTAAATAATGAATATCAAAAGTAATGACAATGATTCAGGGCAGAAATGCCATTACTGTGATGATGGTGATGTAAAGAAATGAGGTTGCGGAATTTAACCGGGATTTTCAGGATTGAAAGGATGAACAGGATTTAAATAATGAATATCAAAAGTAATGACAATGATTCAGGGCAGAAATGCCATTGCTGTGATGATGGTGATGTAAAGAAATGAGGTTGCGGAATTTAACCGGGATTTTCAGGATTTAAGGGATGTCTCATGCGAATAAAATTTATACTAAGGAAAAATATATGCAAAAGGTTTTGATTGGTATTCTGGTTTTTGTCGTAATTCTTGTTACCGGCTGCGGCGCACTGTTTCCTACAAATTATGACCGGGTTGACGCAGAGAGGGTGCGGGTGTTGGATTTCAGGTACGAACCGGCGGAAGCGGGTCCGGGCGATCTGGTAAAAATGTACGCTCTGTTTGCCGGCGCCGGCGACTCGCTTATTCCCCAGGATATCGATTGGACCGTCTCGTTCAATGTATTAAGCAATGATTTCGGTGTGGATACAGCTCTTGATATTCAGCCGCTTATGATGCAATCATACTCTTTCGGTTATTTTTCACCAAATACAAGCTGCCTTATTCTGAGCTTCAGGATTCCCGACAGCGTTATGTATAATAGCGCATCGATTCCGGAGAATTGGTCCTCGATTATTCCCGCGGAGTATCAATCGGACATACCCGATTTTATTAAATCACTCAGTAAAAATGAATTGATAGCATTTACCCAGGATCTGTCAAAGAGTGCGAAGAAATGGGGGCAGGTATTAAAAAATAATCCCGGAGCAGAGGACAGCCTGCTGCAGGCAGACACCCTCTATCCCCTGTATAAAAACTATTTCAGCCAGTACATACCCGCCATGCTGCAGTTTCTTACAATCAAGATACGGCTTTTTGCCGAAATACAAGGCGCCCAGAAGGTCAGAAGCACCTATGCGGTCAGGTATAACAACTGCTATAAGGATATACCGGGATCGCGCGTCTATGTAAACAGCAATCCCGTCATAGACTCCGTCGGTATCTATAAGGTAAATAAGGCCAACCTGCAATCCTTTGACCCCGCAGTAAGCAATTATACATACGAATTCATTCGCCTGTTCAGCGAAGATGAGCTGGCGGCGTTTCCGGATTCGATACAGACCGTCGAGATTGACGGGAAGTGCACCTATTTCGTTGCAGGTTTTGCGGCCGCGCCCGATTCTTCGCTGACAATACAGTCCGCCCTGCAGGACGGGCCCGCAACCGTGGAAGTGCTCTCCACGAAGTGGTATTTCCAGCTTGATGAGAAAGAGATAGCAGGCGTTTCACCCTATGATTTCATGAATATCATGAACGTCGGCGGTTTTATCGAGATACTCTATCCGCCGGTTGACAAAAGAGTAAAAACGTTTACCCTCTGGCTCGAGGTGAACGACTTTTTGCTGAATGAGATCAACAGACCGCAGGGGTCGAACGTGCGGGAGGTCAGGGGACGGTTCAAGTATTTATAATAATTTTTTCGGGGAGCGGTGTTCCTATTTCGAAAAATCCACAAACTCCTGCCCGCCTCTGACGCCGATATCGTTGCGCGAGCCGTCCATGTCGTTGAACTGTTTGCCCGGTTTACCGGCATTAATGCAGGGAGAGTATGTGGAGAGCGTGTAGCGCTTGTAATTTCTGGAGATCCATTTAATCGCCGTCGAGTCCGTCAGGGTTTCATTGAAAGCCCTGGCCAGCGTGGTATCCTTCACCCGCGATTTGTCGGTCTGCAGGGAAATATCCTGCTCTACTGCAACGGAATCAGCGCGCGATCCTGCGAAGACCGGGTCGCAAATAAGGTTATTGGCGATATCGGTCGAATCCCTGTTTTTATTCTTTTTTTTATTGATACCCAGCTCCGGATTGCACCCGGAAAGGTTGGCGTCGGTGTTGCCGAATATGCAGTTGTATTCGATGGTTACTCTGGAAAGATTGTCGGACCAGATTCCATTGGTTTTGTTGTATGCAATGATGTTGTTCAGTATTGACGGGTTCGCCTTTTGTATCAGGATCCCCGCGGTAAAGTTATTCGCGATAATACAGTTGCAGATCTTCGGCGACGATTCGCCGGTGCACGCTATGCCGACATTGTTATACTCCAGAATTGTATTTCTGATCAGGGGCGATCCTTGAGCGACTGTTATGGCGTTACACGCACTTGCAATATCGGTATACGCGATTTCTGTTTCACTGGACCGCTCGGTATTCAGCACCAAACCATACCATTGGCACTGTTCAGACGTGCCGTACTGGAGAGAAAAAACGATACGGTTGTCCGCCCTTCCGACGCATTTAAGCGCGCCCTGCACTTTAATTGATATTGCAAAGGAATCGAGGCGGTCCGCTTGCGGTATTCCCGCGATAAAAGAGACCGGTTTTCCGATCAGGATTTCAACGCCCGGCGTAATGGTGACGCGCGCATTTTCCGCAATGAGAAGGTCGTCGGAAATGATATAGGGGCTGTTTTCCACATTCCAACTCTCATTTTTAGTGATAATGCCGGATTTGTCGGTTGCGCTGAACACATAAAAAGAGCACAACACTACCAGTATACAGGCAGTTACTACTTTTTTATTTGACATAGATACTATTAATATAAAATTGTTTTTGTTATTTATCCACATAATATTTATCGGTACTCGTTTCAAAGATGTACAGTACTATCTGAATATTTGCGTTCTCCAAAATAATATCTTGCCTCGACCGAAATAATAAATGATATTTATAAGCAATTAATACATTTTATTACATCCATATCATGAAAGGATCCACGATGTCATTATTACAATTTAAAAAGAGTGTATTTCTTTTGGCGTGCTGCCTGTTCATAATTGTCGGATGCACGAAAAAAGTAACAAAAATCGAGACTCCGCCTCCGGAGCCAACGCCCACGGTAGTTAAAGAGGAGCCGATACCGGTAAAGGACGACAGTTTTGTGGTGGAAAAAACCGAAGAAAATGTTTTTCTCCCCATCTATTTTGATTATGATCAATATGACCTGCGGCCCCAGGCAATAGAGCAGCTTGGCAAAATAGCCCTGCATCTTTCAAACAATGCGGATGTACGCATCCTTGTTGAGGGCCATGCCGACGAGCGCGGCACGGACGAATACAATATCGGTCTTGCAGAGAAAAGGGCGAAAGCGGCAAAAAACTATCTGGTTAATTACGGGTTGTCGAACGGCCGTTTTGAAGTGGTGTCATACGGCAAGGCGCGCCCTGCAGACCCCAATTGCGGTGAAGACGATTTTTGTCACGGCAAGAACCGCCGTGTTGAGTGGAAGGTACTGACAAAATAAAAACGTTCAGCAGAGAGAGATTTTCGCTATGGGAAGGTACACCTACGCTTCCCATTTTTTTTGGAAAATATATGCGGTTATTTCTTTTCCTGTATACTACCCGGTGTTGAAATTATGAGGACAGCATTACGCGCAGGCCTGATTTTTCTTATATTAAACGTTTCGTTTTTGTCAGCCGACCAGATTGCCCTGGAAGCATATGTCAGCAGTTTTGACAGCATTCCCCTGGCGGTCATACCATTTTCAACCGGCGGCGGCGAGATTCCGCTCAACCTGCCGTGGGAGGTCATGGCGGACGATTTCGAATTCAGCAACAGATTCCTGCTGTTGCGCGCCGAGCAGCGGGATACCGCGCTCTTCGCCGCAAAAAACATCATGCTGTGTATCGACGGCGAGTACGCGCTGACCGGCGAAAACATCTTCATGACCTGCAATATCAGGAATGCCCTCACGAATGAATTGATTTATGGAAAAATGTACTCCGGGGTGCTGGGCGATATACGGAAAATGGCGCATAATTTTTCAAATACCGCGTATGAACTCTTTTTCGGGGAGCGTGGCCCCTTTGAGAGCCGTATTCTGTTTATCGCGGATAAGGGACCGGTAAAAAATGTGTTTATCATGGACTATGACGGTCGAAATACCCGCCAGTTGACACACACATCGACCATTAATCTGTTTCCCTGTTTTGTAGATAGCACTGCATTTTTATGGACATCCTATTTAAAAGGCAGGCCTGACATATTTACCGCAAGCCTGGTCGCCGGTTCCCCTAAAGCGTTTATTTCAAGCCGTTTTACCGATACGTCGCCAGCCTATTCTCCAATCGAGGATAAGGTTGTTTTTGCCTCTTCGCGCAACGATAATCTGGATATTTATATTTGTGATGGAAACGGTAAAAACCTGAAACAGCTCACGTTTAACAAAGCTATTGATACTTCACCCTGCTGGTCGCCCGCCGGTTACCTTATCGCTTTTATCTCCGACAGAACGGGGCAGCCTCAGATATACCTGATGGATGTGGAGGGTGCGAACGTACGCCGTTTGACCTATGAGGGCGGATATCAGGACTCGCCCGCGTGGTCGCCAAAAGGCGATAAAATAGCGTATACGTCGATTCGTGATGGAAAGCTGGATATATGGATGATCAATACGGACGGTTCGAACTGTGTCAAGGTGACCGATATTCCCGGCAGAAATGAGTATCCGTCATGGTCGCCGGACGGATCATACATCGTATTTCAATCAACGTTTAAAAATAAATGCGACCTGTTTGCCATACGCCCTGACGGTACAGGATTACGCGGGTTGTCGTTTACCGGGAATGCGAAAATGCCCGACTGGTCGGCATTTTAAGGCAGGTACTATTGTATAATCAGTATCTGTTCAAAATTGACTGTTACTCTTGAACAGAAACTGATTGCATGAATAAAGAAAGGGTAGACTTATGCGCGCTACAACAGGCAGTTTTCTCTCGTTTTTATTATTGGTGCTGTTTTCAGCGGGGTGCTCTCATTATAAGTCGCTGAAACAGGATCTTACGGTAATAAAATCGGAAATAGATTCCATGAAGGTAACCCTGGCGGAGCTGGATGAGCGGCTCAGTAACCAGAATGAGTTGACCCGGCTTATCCGCGCGGATCAACAGGTGCGGTTTAAAGAGCTTAAGGAGGATATGGACGTGGTTGCCAGCAATATAACCGAAAGCCAGATAAAGCTCTCCAAGATAGATGAAAAGACCCAGCAGTTGAAAAAGGGGTGGGAGGAGAAGACCCGTGTCGATTCGCTTCATGAGGCAGCCAGGATTGCCGAGATGGAGAGTCATTATGAAGTGGCCAGGAGCGATTACTCTTCGGGCAGATATGCAATAGCCCTGGGCGGATTTCAGGATATTGTCAAGCGATTTTCCGGCACCGGACGCGCCGAGCAATCAACGTACTGGATCGGCGAATGTTTGTACGCACAGAAAAAATATACTGAAGCGGAAGAGTCTTTTATGGACTATATTAAACACTTTCCGGCCGGCGATAAAGTGTGCGGCGCGCTCCTGAAGCTGGGTCTTGTCTACGATAAGAAGAAAAGAGTTGACGCGCGGGATACAGTGTGGGAAAAGCTGCTGCAGCAGTGCCCCGGATCCGAGGAGGCTCTGCTTGCCCAGGCAAGGATGAAAGGAAAGTAGGTTGAGCGGCCATGCGGCGCCGGCATCATAGATGGCAGCGACCCCCGCTGTCAGTTTTGTCTGCCGGTCATTATCAATTCACGCCACGACGGATTATCCGGCTCACCTGAGATCCGGCGCCGGGTATTGTATCGACTATTCTTTATACCAGATCCGTTTGCGGCATCGGCGTGCCTGTTTTTGAAAACGACATTCAATTTCCGTCCCTGGTTCTATCTGTATAGCACTCTTTTTACCGCGGAATTCTGACTAAAAGAGATATTTTTATATCGGTACCATTTGATTATTTTTGTTTTTTGTTCTATTTTCAGTAGCAGGTACAACAATTCAAAGGATATCCGCATGAAGCATTTTTATGCAGTTTTTTTAATCGGTGTTTTAGCCGGAATGTTTAATTCGTGTCACCGGGATGAGTCGGTTTCCCTTGCAGTCGATTTTTCCCTGCGCGACCGCTGGGTGTATACCTTTGATGTCGATATCGGAGGCGCTTTTTCCCGGAAAGATTCTCTTACGCACATGGCAACCACCATACGCAGCAATCTTGTCGGGTTCAGCTCCAACAAAAATGAGTATCTGGTTGTAAGGGCGGAAAACATATCCATCGCCTCCAACGTACTGGACAGCGCGGAAATGAACGATATCCGTGAGATGGTCCGGGACGCGGAATATACCGTTGCTTTAAAGGAGGGCTTTCCCCTGTCATACGATTCTGCAATCGTATCGCTGGCAGGTTTCGGGGAGTGGGATCTGTACCGGCAGCTGCTTAAGGTCCTTCCCTCGCTTCCGCAGAAATCCGTCAAGCCGGGTTTCAACTGGGAGCGGGCGTGGCAGTTCCCCCTGAGAACTTCGCAGGGAGAGGCCAGCTGTGAAGTGTATCAATCTTTTACTTTTGACAGCCTGCAGGCTGCGCCGGGTAAAAACAGGCATGCCTGTATAAGCTGGATCTTCAGATATGCGGTAGACCCAAGCCTGTTTGCGGATTCAAGCCTGATAGAACAACTCCCGCTTTCCGGAAACGGGAAAGGGACGGCAGTCATCGATATTACCGAAAAAGCTCTTTTAAAAGCTGACATGAGCTTTGCTACGCCGGTATGCACGTTGGCAGACCTGACGGTACAATGGGAAGAGAAAGCTTCTCTGGAACTGGCGGACAAGGAATGATGCGCAATATTCAATACTCACAATTCAATGGCCAATGGCGGAGAAAAACGGTATGAGAACACACTATTCAGTTTTCCTTATTTCTTTAATCCTGTTTTTTAATATTCCGGGTTTTTGCGGTAAAGATCCCGAATCGAACATTGTATTTGACGAGGATACCGTTATCAGCAACAGTATTGAGATACCGGAGAATGTCACGTGCACCATAAAGGCCGGTGTGGTCATACGGTTTGACGGGTACCATCGGTTTATTGTCCGGGGCCTGCTTATTGCGGAAGGCACAAAGGACAACCAGATACTTATTACCGGAATCAACCGGGTGCGGGGCTCAACAGAGCCGCCCTGCTGGCAGGGATTCGAGATACGGGGCGAGAAAGCGGACGCAGTATTTACCTATTGCAGGATCGAAGGCGCGTATAGAAACTTCATCTACGCTTCAAAACCCAGCATGAAAATGTGCGAATTCGTGGGGAACCACTGTGCGGTATACTGCTCCAACAAGGCAGCGGCGCATATTAAAGAGTGTAAGATATACCGGAATAAATATGGCATCGTTGCGGATTTTTCCTCCCCGCTGATACTCGATAACGTGATAACGGAAAACACCATCGGCATACTCTCCATGCGCAGCTCACGCCTTGTTGCCGGCCGCAACCAGATGGCGGACAATAAAAAGGACATCTATTCCGAAGAGAGCTTCGGCAAAAACTACGATGCGGTGTCACTGAAATATATCTGGGATTTGATGAGCCAGTTGTATTAGATACTGTACGTCAAAGTATCTACGCTGGTTGGAAATTCCGGTGCATTTTCCGGACGTGCAATTGGATGAATTTGCCGTTCTGCCGAATTATATGCATGGAATTATTATAATCCGAAACCGTGTTGTGTCCGCAGACGCACGGGATTAAATAACGCACGGGATTAAAAATCTGTAGGGGTTCAAAATTTTGAACCCCTACAGATTTTTAATCCCCCACAGGGAACACAACGCATTTTTGATCGCCCATGTGGACAGCACAATTTCAATCCCATGCAATCCGGTTCCGGTAAACGATACATGCCACCCCGCAACAATATGCCGTGAAAACCAATACCAACATATAATACATACCATGTTCAACAGGTTCAATCATCCGCGGATTTAAAATCGGCGTTACCAAAAGGTTTCGTGAAAAATCGCGGACCTGGTCGTATGGCAACGCAATTTTTATGACCACATCATTCGCGATGAAAAATCGTTTTGTTTTACCGGTGTCTGTAGTTGAATTATCTACGCAACAAGAGTAGATACATTCAAAGCGTAGATAAGTCAGCGGGCAGTTTTTAATCCTGCGATTAGCAGGGCACTTGTGCCGCAACGCATACAAAATCAATTCCTTAATTTACGGTTTTGCCGGCTTAGGTATTAATTTAAAATTTATAAGCGCTTCCTCATCAAAATTATTATGTGGAATATATTTTTCATTTTTATATTCTAAATAAAGTTTTTTGTCACTTCCTAATTTTAGTTTGAGCGTATCTTGAAATACTATAGTTGTATAATCTTTCCTTATAAACTGTACACCAAAGGAAGAGATTATCTTATAAGTCAAGTATATTGTAGCTTTTTCTTTTTTCCATTCACCATAATAATCTATACTACCATCGTTCGCAAAACCTATCCTAGTGTCATTTTTCAACTTGCAAAGCGATTGGTCATATTTTTTAAATTTGTTTTCTGGCAAAAATATCAATATTTGACCATCAGCATAATGTGTGTTATAATCGGGGAATTGTTCTGGCGCTCGCCATTCTATGTCGTTGTTGATCCAATAAGGATTTTCCTTAAAGATAATATTGCGCTGATAGCAGTTTGTGGTAAAAAAGCTACAACATATAATAATTAAAAATAGATTTTTACTTTTAAATTTAAACAAGAGATGGTACTTCTCCACAACAATCTGAATTCCTTTGTGCTGCCAATGGTCCTTATTTTGTATTGTAATCCGCTCTATCTTCGCGAACGGAGTTACATTCTGGGTACACCAGCCTTTTTTTATGTCTTTTTTGTTTGCTTTCATAGTACCGTACAAGTTTAGCTGGATCATTATCGCATGTATCTGAAATATGTTTTCTTATTTTTCTTACTCTGGTTAACGCGTCATCAATCGTCATAGGTTTTCTCCTCAATGAATTCAAGGGGCGTTATTAACATGGGGGTAAACAGATTCAAAAGCATGTTTACCCTTCTGATATGACCTATATTTTATAAATATAATCATATTTTGATGCTTATCCAATAGCTATTAGTAAAAATAATTACGACCATTTCCCGGCATATTTCATGTATATTTTTCATTGTTTCATACTCAGGTCTGCACGGGTTATATATACTATAGTATTGATAAATTTGTATTTCCCCAAATCCAGAATTTAATTTAGAGTGTTTTAATAATTCTTTTTTTCGTGTAATGATGGGCCTTTTTTTCGAAAATGTGCCTTATTGGCACTATTGGTTATTGTTATGTTTGAAGAACTGACCAACAGATTCGAAACGATTTTCAAGAAGCTTCGCGGCCGGGGGTTGCTGAGCGAGGATAATATTTCCGAGGCGATGCGGGATGTTAAACGCGCGCTGCTTGAGGCTGACGTTAATTATAAAGTCGTAAAGGCTTTTACCGAGCAGGTGAAACAGAAGGCTCTGGGCAGCGAGGTCTTAAAGAGCGTTACACCGGGACAGCAGTTTGTAAAAATCGTGCACGGCGAGCTTGCCTCTCTGATGGGAGGGAGTGCCAGGACTTTCCGGTTTCATACCAACCGGTTGAATACGATTGTTCTGGCGGGGCTGCAGGGATCGGGGAAAACAACAGCGTGCGCGAAACTGGCGCTCTATTTCCGCAAGCAGGGGCACCGGCCGCTTATGGTTGCGTGCGACACGTATCGCCCTGCTGCGATCAACCAGCTTCAGACACTGGGCAAAGCGCTCACAATTCCCGTGTTTTCGGAGGCGGATAAGAGCCCGCTGGATATATGTAAAGAGGCGATCAAGGTCGCGAAACGTGAATTATACTCGATGGTGCTCATAGATACTGCAGGCCGGCTTCATATCGACGATGATATGATGAAGGAACTTCGGGATATCTGCGCCTTGGCAAATCCCGACGAAATATATTTTGTCGCGGACGCCATGACCGGCCAGGATGCGGTCAATGTCGCGGGCGAGTTTTATAAGCAGGTGCATTTTTCCGGCGTGTTTCTCACGAAAATGGACGGAGATGCGCGCGGCGGCGCCGCACTTTCAATCTTGCAGGTCACCGGAGCGCCCGTCGTTTTTATCGGCATGGGTGAAAAGCCGGATGCGCTGGAGCCTTTTTACCCGGAGCGCATGGCTTCGCGGATTCTGGGCATGGGCGATATCGTGTCGCTGGTGGAGAAGGCCCAGGAGGTCATTGATGTCGAGAAGAGCCGGAAGCTCGAGAGCAAGATCCGGAAGAACGAGTTCACGCTGCAGGATTTCCTTGACCAGTTGCGCCAGATAAAGAAAATGGGGTCGCTGCAGGAGCTTATAGCCATGATTCCCGGGGTCGGTTCACAGCTCAAGGATGTGGATGTTGACGCCGGCATGCTGAAAAAGATCGAAGCGATCATCTGCTCGATGACTGTCGGGGAGAGAAACAAGCCGCTTATCATCGACGGCAACCGGCGGCGCCGTATCTCGGCGGGGAGCGGCACAACCGTGCAGGATGTGAATAAACTGCTCAAACAGTTTGATTCCATGAAAATGATGATGAAGCGGATGAACAAGATCGCGGGTAAAAGAGGATATGGCGCCGCGGTAAGAAACCTGATGCCGTTTTGAGGAACGATATATTTTAAGAGAGATCCGCCCGTTGGTACGGGAATGAAAAATATGCATCCAGCTCTGCTGGGTTAGTCCTGAAGCATCTGCGCAAAAACGCAGAGAAATCAGAGAGAGCTTTTAACAACTATTTAAACCTGAGGAGAGTTACTTGTCAGTAAAAATTCGTCTTGCCCGTTATGGAAGGAAGAAGATTGCCCGCTATCGTATAGTCGTTGCGGACGGCCGGTTTCCCCGTGATGGCCGCTTTATCGAAACCGTGGGAACCTATAATCCGGAAGCGCATCCGAAAGAGTTCACCGTTAATGTACCCCGTGTGGGCCATTGGATCAGCAAGGGCGCGGAAGTCTCCGTGACCGTCGGCAACCTTTTAAAACAGGATGGTTTTCAGGAGAAGCTTGAGGCGGTCGGCAAAGGACTGGATTTGAAAACAGCCGGTATCGAGAGGAAGCCTGAACGCAAGAGAAAGCCGAAGCCCAAGGCAAAAGCGAAAAAAGCGGGTGCATAGTGCCGTGCGATGATTCCGGACCTGCTCCGCAGGATACAACCGGGAGCGCGGAGTATATTGCAGTCGGGACTGTCGGCAAAGCTGTCGGGTTGAAAGGCGAGTGCCGGATTTTTCCATTCGGCAACACGCTTGAACGGATACAATTGCCGGTGCAACTGCGGGTCGGCTCAGCAGTGCCGGAAATTGCCATAACGCTCACAGCGCTTCACGGGGAACCGAACGGGTATAAAGCTTTTTTCGGAGGGTATGGCAGCAGAGAGAGCATCGAGTCTATTAAGAACCATACGCTCTTTATTGAAAAGGAGAACCTGCCGGTTGCCGGGTCTGACGAATTTTACCATTTTGAACTTGAAGGAATGAGCGTGTTCGTCGAAGGAGCGGAGGAATCAACCGGGTCGGTAATCCGGGTGCATAATTATCCGACGGTGGATGCGCTGGAGATCCGGACAAACGACGGCCGGAACCTGACTGTTCCGATGACGGCGCAGGTGATAAAGAGAATCGATAAAGGTACGCGCAGTATTGTTATTGCACCGGGTGCACTGGAAGATTTCATATAGACGGCCGGATCATTCGGAGACGGGTGATCCGTAGCAAGAAAAAGTTGAAGTACCGATCGAAAAACAGTACGGAATCGACATGATCTTTGAAATAATGACGCTGTTTCCCAAAATGTTTGACGGTGTGTTTGAGGAAAGCATCATCAAGCGGGCGTGCGAACGGGGCATCATCAGTATTCACCTTGAAAATATCAGGGACTATTCGGACGATCCCCATAAACGGGTAGACGATTATCCGTATGGTGGAGATCCCGGCATGCTCATAAAGCCGGAGCCTCTGGCAAAATCGATTGGCGCCGTAAAAGAAAAAGCATCGCACCTGTCACCAAAAGTTATTTTTTTAAGCCCGCACGGAGAGCGGTTGAAGCATGCGGTGGTGGATGAGCTGGCGCGGGAACAATGCCTCATACTGCTCTGCGGCCGGTATAAAGGGATTGATAACCGGATACGCGACAGGTATGTCGACCGGGAGATATCGATAGGCGATTATATTCTTTCGGGCGGCGAGATAGCGGCGATGATTCTGATCGATGCGGTTTCCCGGTTGATACCCGGTGTTCTGGGCAATGACGAAAGTGCGGAACGGGACTCTTTTTTCAACGGTCTCTTAAGTCCGCCCCAGTATACGCGGCCGGAGGTGTTTGAGGGGTTGCGCGTACCGGAGGTACTGATAAGCGGCCATCATAAAAAGATTAAAGAGTGGCAGCAGCAGCAGGCGGAGGAGGTTACCAGACGGCAGCGGCCCGATTTGTGGAAAGAGTACCAGAAATTGATGAAAAGAAAAAATATAATTTAAATACATACTAAACAGGAGTATACGTTATGGAACAAATCATTCGAAACGCGGAAAAAGATTTTTTAAAAAATAAAGACTATGTCTTTAATGTGGGGGATACGGTTTCCGTTGCATTGAAGATACAGGAGGGGAATAAGGCGCGGATACAGAATTATCAGGGCGTGGTCGTGCAGAAGCGGGGCGCGGGCATGGGCGCCTCTTTTTCTGTGCGGAAAGCCTCGGGCAGCAATATTTTTGTGGAAAGAATCTTCCCCCTTCATTCGCCCCTGGTTTCCGATATCAAGGTCGTCAGAAAAGGGACTGTACGCAGAGCCAAACTTTTCTATCTGCGGCAGAGAACCGGCAAGGCTACCCGTATTCAGGAAAAACAGTAATGGCGCGGGCCGGCAGATGAAATTTTCAAAAAGAGGAGATATCGATATCTCCTCTTTTTTTTTCATAAACACGATTCTATAATATAACTATGATATCAGGCGAAAGAACCGGTTTAAAAACAGGCAAACGGCCTCAGCAGTTGAATACACGGACGGTTAAAAAAGGTGAAACTCTTTTTAACGAGGGTTCCAGCGGCAGGGAGCTTTTTATCATCCAGGAAGGAAAGGTTGGTGTCTATAAGGATACCGCCGAGGGGTCGGTCGAGCTGGCGACAATAGAAAAACCCGGTATCATCGGCGAGATGTCGCTGCTGGACAATCAGCCGCGGTCGGCAACCATCCGTGCAATCGAAGACACCACGGTTATCGTGATTGATCAGAAGATGTTCGAGGCGACGCTTCAGAAGGCGCCGGTATGGCTCACCAGCATCGTTAAAATCGTGGTCAGCAGGCTGCGGGATACGAACAGGCGCGTGGATCAAACCGTTCTGCGCGACCGCGAACGCGGGCTGGCCTCGCTTATGTTGCTGCTGCTTCCCGAATCCAGGTACGAATTTTCATCGCGTATCGCGTTGAATTATGACATGGTTATCATCGAAGCATACTATGTCTGCAGGCTGAAGAAAAAAGAGATTGAAAAGCTCATCGAGGGCTTTCAGAAGCGCGAGATCGTGCTTGTAGAAGAGGATACCGATCATAAAAAGCATATCTGCATAAAAGACCTGGAAGTATTGAAACTTTTTCATGAATACCTTAACCTGAAAAGCCAGCAGAAGAAATTCAAGGAGATCGGGATTCCGCAGGAATCCATCAGCGTACTCGCCAATATCGAATACGTCGCCCAGAAGTCGGGCGCGGAGACGGCCGAAGGTACGCGCCTGTCGAAGGCCGATTTTATGGAGGATATGGCGGACAAGGGACGCGATAAAGTGGAAAAGACGCTCCTTGATTTACGAAGAAGGAATCTGATCAATATCATGCCCGAAGGGCAGGACCTCATCATCATATTCAAACCCGAAACAATAAGCAGGATAAAAAAGATAAAAGAGTGGCTTCCCCGCTTTGAAATGGATGTCGCATGAGTGAAACCGCATCACAGAAACCGCGGGATAAAATCGGCTCGGGACGCAACGTCACCACGATCGACGAGCGTATCTTCAAGCGCGGGACGCTCATGTTCATCGAGGGAGAGACGAGCAGCGAGATGTTCATTCTCCGCACCGGAAAGATCAAAGTGCTTAAACAGGAGGGGGACAAGACCATCGAGCTTGCGGTATTGGGCGCCGGCAGCGTGCTGGGAGAATTGTCATTGCTCGATCACCAGCCGCGTTCGGCAACGGCGCAGGTCATCGAAGATGTGAATGCCACGGTTATCGACGACACACAATTCGACCACACCATGAAAACCATCCCCAGCTGGCTCGCCAATATCATTCAGGTCGTTGTCAGGCGGCTTCGGGATACCATGAAAAAGTCAAGCGACAGCATCGTGCAGAAAAGCGTGGCGGGCGTGATCAGGATTCTTCTGCTGCTGTATACGACGGAGGCAAAGGAGTGTAACGGACAGAAGCGGATCCTTGTTTCCCGTGCAAAAGACGCGGTCGCTTCAACCATCGGTATCGGCGATATTGAAACCGAGAATGTATTCCTCCACCTGATCCTCAAGGATATGCTGTATATCAGAAAAGACGATTCGGGCAGGGAGTATATCGTCATTACCGACTTTGAGGTGCTGCAACTGTATATGAATTATCTGCGGTCTGCCCAGCGGGGGATAAAAATTCTGGGGGAGAACCTTACCGACGCGGGCGCGGAGCTTATTCAACTGATTGTCGAAGCGGGGGATAAGGGCGCAAAGGAGATCAAACCGGGAATAAAGAAGATCGGTCAGCCGCAGATTGAAATCGAGAGCCAGCGCCAGGGAAAGGGACAGTATATCAATCTTGACGCGGTGGATGAACTGGTTGCTGCAAAAATTGTGTTCAAGGAGGAGGATGCGGTCAAGACCGCTCACCAGAGCCACAAACGTATCGCCCTGCTGTATAATGAAAGCACGCTGAAAAAGCTGATAACACTGCATATCTGGCTTCCGAAATTCAAGGAGGAGATACAATTTTAAAACCGCTGAGCTGGTATAAGTCGCTTCACACCGCTTCGGGACGTATTGAAAACGGATCTTTTATCGTTGAGGGTCCCAGGGCATTGTCTCAGATACGCAGCGCGCATCCGGATGCCGTGCACGAGATAGTATGTGACGAACTCTTCGAATATTCCCCGCAAGCGGCCGATGCTGTGCGCAGGTTGAGTACGCGGCAGTTTCATGCTATTTCCGCCGGCAAGACGCCTCAGGGGGTGCTGGGTGTCATTTCCCTGCCAAAGGATGTGTATGCGCCGCTCCTGCCGGAAGATTGCGGGACCAGAATCCTTCTGCTTGAGGAGATACAGGATCCCGGTAACGTCGGCACGCTTATACGCACCGCGGCTGCGTTTGACTTCAGCGGTGTTATTCTCAGCGATACGTGTGCCGACCCGTTTTCTCCCAAGGCGGTGCAATCAACTGCGGGCTCGATACTTTCCCTGTGGATACGGAGAACATCGGAGTATCTGGGTCTTGCACGATTGTTAAAAGAGAAGGGCTTTTCAATTGCAGCGGCGGATATACGCGGGGATACCGGATGGCATACGGCGGGCAGGGAAAAAATCGTGCTTGCGCTGGGCAGCGAAGGAAAAGGACTTTCGGAAAAAACAGTCAGCCTCGCCGATGTGGTATTTTCAATTCCATACAACAGGAAACAGGCCGAGTCGTTGAATGTTGCTACTGCGGGGGCTATCTGTATGTATTTGATACAGAAAGGGTAGCAGCAGGAAGCAGGATGATACGAGCGACGAACGACGAGCGACGAACGACGAACGACGAACGACAAGATACGCTTCACGAGCGGGTTAAATAGTAGAAACAGACAAATCTGCAATTTTAAATTTTAAATTTTAAATTTTATATCTTAAATCTTAAATCTTAAATCAATTACTCTCTTCCCGATATTAAGTAATGGACACGCACCCTTTTCCGCTCCGTTTTGAGCTGTACATTGCGTCGTCTGCCCGTTTTACGATGGTTTCTTCATTATCGTCGACCTGGGCTTCGGTGATACCGATGGAGAGACTCGTCATGCCGAACTTGAATGCGCCAAACTGCTTCTGGATACGCCTGGCCACCACATCCGTCTGCATCTTATCGGTATCCGGAAGTATAATGACGAATTCATCCCCGCCGTAGCGGAACGCGGAGTCGACGTCCTGGCGGATACATACCTTGATAACCTGTGCCAGCGACGCAAGCACGTGATCTCCCATCTGATGCCCCTCGGTGTCGTTGAGCTCCTTGAAACGGTCTATATCTATAAGGATAAGCGAAAGTTTCCGCTGGGGGTTTCTGCCAAAACGCTTAAGCTCGCGCTTTATCTGGTCATAGAACTGGCGGACGTTGTACAGGTCGGTGAGGCTGTCGGTGATCGCCAGCAGGCTGAGCTGGTCATTCTTTTTCCGGAGCTCCTCTTCCAGTTTTTTCTTTTCGGTTATATCTTTGGCGGTAATAACATACCCGTTGATATATTCGTTCTCATAATTCATTTTTGCGATACTGACCATGTATTGGCGCAGTTCATTATTCTTTGCTTTCATGGAGAATTCGGCGTTAATCAGGTCTCCTGCGCTGTTGACCGTGGCAATGGCGCTGGTGATCTCCTTTTCGGTGTTGAAAAGAGTTGCTATCGGCTTGCCAAGAATCTCTTCCTGCGTGTAGCCGAAATGATATTCGGCGCCCTCGTTGAATTTTAACAATAATAAATCGTTATCAACGGTAATAATTATATCGTTTGCATTCTGGATAATATTTTCAAGGTAATTTATCCGTTTGCGTCCCAGCCTTTTTATCAGCGAGTCCTTTTTTATCTTTTTTACGTAGGTAGTCAGGTACCAATTGATAAAAAAGGTAAACAGGAGGGGTATCGAAAAACCCGGGAGAATAATAATGGTTTTGGCTGCTGTTGAGAGCGGCAGGGTCAGGGTCAGCGCAATGCTTGCCACGGCGAGCAATGACGCGCCCGTGCAAACGAGCATGATTCTTTTTCTGGAGGTATCCAGAATGATATGATCGTCCGATTTTTTCGGTTCGACAAATATTCTAAACAGAGAACTCTTCATTATATATAATATAGGTTAGGAAACAGGATCGAATTTAAAATATAATACGCTCAACCCCCTATGGTTAAAATGATGAATCAAATTACCAATTATCAATTTTTGCACAGGTATTTCTGCGGGCTGTCGATGGGTAGAGCAGGCCATCGTTGCGAAGGATTTCATACGGCACATTTCAGCGTAATAGATATCTCTGTTGCATAAAGATCAAACAGGATATAATTTTTTATGACCATGAACGGGAAAGAAATACCTCAGGCGATGATGACCCTGGCGTTGGTCGTGCAAAGAATTTTATAATCGAGGAAAATCGGATATATGTTGAAAAAGAGATATTATACGAAGGGGCAGATGGAGGCCGATATATCTGATGCGGTGATCCGTTTTGAAAAAGAGTATATGGGCAGAGGTCCCCTTGAAACCAGAACCTATCTTATTGATGATATGATTATTGTGCGACTGCGGGGTATATTAACAAAGGCAGAGATGCAACTGATCAAGTCGGAAAAACGAGACCGGAGCAGGGATTTGATAAAACAGGTTCGAACCGAATTGCTTGAGAGCGGAAGGGATCTTCTGGAATCTGCGATTAAAAATATTGCACGGCGCCGGATTCTTACACTGCACACGGATATCAGCACCACAAACGGAGAGAAAATCATTATATTCATCCTCGATAAGCCGGTGGAAATAGAATAAAGTTTAATTTGTAACTAATTAAAAATAAAAGAGATAAGGAAATATGTAGCACATAAACAAATTTCTTCTTGCTTCTTATGTCGCCAATAGTTTAATTTTTTTACTATGTTTTTACCGGGCAGAAAAGGGGTTCACTGAATCTGTTTCCCTGCAGGGTAAAAATATAGCTCTGTCATACAACAACAATCAGTTCATGCCAAGTTCATCAGAGATCCACACCGGAGAGCTTGATGAAATGGGTGACCTTGGAAATTGTTCTTTTTAGAACGATTGAAGGGTCTCTTTTTTTTAACTGCATTCAATTAATAGCATTGTCACAATTTAAAGTTTCTGCTGAAAATCAGGCATTACCGTGTGCTATGGCATGCTATGCATCTGCAGTATAAAAAATTGAAATTTACGGATTAATCTTATGAGGGGATACCGTAAGCACAAAATCAGTTTCAGCCTTGATCGTGCCGGCTGTTAACCATACTGCGTTTCTGCTGTTACCCCCAGGGAGCAGGATTTCGGCAGAAGAAATCGTCTGAGCTGTTCTGTTTTATACTGTGTAAGGATACAAACAGGCAAACCACAATAAAGGATATACACTATGGGTTGGTTTACAAAGAACGATAAGGAAGAGCAGAAGGTACACGAAGACCTCTGGGTGAAGTGCCCGCAGTGCAACAAGCATGTGTTCAAGGAGGACTGGCATAACAGTCACAGCGTATGCCCCAACTGCGGTTGTTACGGCAAACTTCCCGCATACGAGCGCATCAGCATTACGCTGGACCCCGGCACGTTTAAAGAGCTGAATGATGCTATTTATCCCGCCGATCCTTTACACTTCGTTGATGCGAAGGGAAGCTACAGAGACCGGGTGGAAGAGGTGAGAAAAAGCACCGGCCTGAATGAGGCGATCGTTACGGGAACCGGGAAAATCAATGATATTTCAGTGGTCGTTGGCGTGATGGATTTTCGTTTTTTGGGCGGGAGCCTCGGATCGGGAACCGGAGAGAAGATACTGCTTGCCGCGAACTATTCCTATGATCATCACCTGCCGTTGATCATATTTGCCGCCTCCGGTGGAGCCCGGATGCATGAAGGAATGTTATCGCTGATGCAGATGGCAAAGACGTGCGCTGCGATTGCGAGGCTCAATACGCGCAAGGTGCCGTATATATCCGTGCTGACGGACCCGACGACCGGGGGCGTTTCCGCCTCCTTTGCCATGGTCGGGGATATCAATATCGCGGAGCCGGGAGCCTTGATCGGTTTTGCCGGAAGGCGGGTTATTGAACAGACAATCAAGCATAAACTGCCGGATAATTTTCAAACCGCAGAGTATCTGCTGGAACACGGTTTTATCGACGCCATTGTGCCGCGCAGTGACATCAGAAAAGTAATTACTCAGATCCTCTCATCGTATAACCGTTGATTATAAAGAGGTATTAGTATATGGGTACAGGACTTGATTTTGAAGGGCCGATAAAAGAGATTGAAAAAACGCTGAAGAAGCTCAGAAAGCAGCAGGAAGAAAAACATACCATCGAGGTTGAGCAGCAGATACGGGAGCTCGAGGAGTCATTGCGGAAGCACCGGGACGAGATCTATGCGAAGCTGACGCCGTGGCAGACGGTAAAAGTCGCCCGTCACTGGCAGCGGCCGGTATTCAAGGATTATATAGGCATGATATTCACCGATTTTATCGAGCTGCACGGCGACAGGACTTTTTCCGACGACCGGGCGCTGATTGGCGGGTTCGCGTTCCTGGGCAGGCAGGCGGTCATGCTTGTGGGTCATAATAAAGGGAAAGATGTTCACGAAAACATCAGGCAGAATTTTGGCATGGCAAGACCCGAAGGATACCGTAAAGCGCTGCGGCTCATGAAACTTGCTGAAAAATACAATATCCCGGTAATTACCTTTATCGACACTGCCGGCGCATTTCCAGGCGTGGACGCGGAGGAGCGCGGACAGGCAGAGGCGATAGCGCGCAATCTGTATGAGATGTCCCAGTTTACCGTTCCGATCATAACGGTTGTCACCGGCGAGGGAGGGAGCGGCGGAGCCCTGGGTATCGGCGTCGCGGATGCGATCATCATGCTGTCCAATTCGATCTATTCGGTGATTTCACCCGAAGGCTGCGCCTCGATTCTCTGGCGGGACGCCGAAGCACACTCTTCTACCGCCGCGGATGCGCTGAAACTGACCGCGACATCGCTTCTGGAGCTGGGCATTATCGACGAGATTGTCGAAGAGCCCCTTGGCGGCGCTCACAGCGATGCGCAGATAACGGCCGTTGGTGTAAAAAAGGCCATTCAGAAGCATTTGAAGCGCCTGAAGGGGTATTCTGCATCTAAACTGGTGCATAAACGTTTCGAGAAATATTCGAACATGGGCATTTTTAATACATAAAATCTGATTCGACCGCCGGTCTTTTTGACGGCAACCATTTCCGCTCCCGGCAGACCGGTACGGATGTATCGCGATAGCGAGGAAAGCGCATCCGGATACCCTGCAAAGTGCCGTGACAGGTTACTACATGAAGTTGCATGCACGGCGAATCGAACGTATCACTTCTAACCACAGGAAACAGATATGAGATGGTCGAGAAAAAACAGAAAATTGAAGAATGGGGACAGCCTGGCATCTGAACAGTCGGCAAGCAGAGAGGACTCTCTGCATAAGATACCCCTGCGAATAACGGATACGACGCTCCGGGACGCTCACCAGTCGCTCTGGGCAACGCGCATGCGCACCGAGGATATCCTGGGGATTGTTGACGTCATCGACAACGTCGGGTATTATTCGCTGGAGATGTGGGGCGGCGCCACGTTCGACGTGTGTCTGCGTTTTTTACGGGAGAATCCGTGGGAACGCCTGCGGCTGGTCAAATCCAAGGTACGCAACACCCCGCTGCAGATGCTGCTGCGGGGACAGAACCTTGTCGGATACCGTAATTATGCGGATGATGTCGTGGACCGTTTTGTGGCTCTTGCCTGCGAAAACGGGATCGATATCTTCCGCGTATTCGACGCATTGAACGATACCCGGAACCTTGAAGCGGCGATAAAATCGATAAAACGTCACGGCGGCCATGCCCAGGGCACGCTTGCCTATACCATCTCGCCGGTTCATACCGTCGAAAAATTCGTTGCCTATGCGCGGGAACAGGTCGCCGTCGGCATCGATTCGCTGTGCATTAAGGATATGGCGGGCATACTGAGCCCGATCGCGGCGGAAAAGCTGGTGAAAGCGCTGATCGAGAACGTGGGTATTCCGATCCAGCTTCATTGTCATGCGACAAGCGGTATGGGCACGGCCACCTACGTGGAAGGGGTCAGGGCCGGGGCGGGGGCGATCGACTGCGCGGTGTCCACCATGTCGGGTTTTTCCTCCCAGCCGCCGGTAGAGTCGCTGGCGACCATTTTCCTCGAGACGAATTACTCGGCGAATATCGACATGGAAGCGCTTGCGAAGGTTGCTTCCTATTTTGCGGCCCTGGTGCCGAACCGGCGCCTGGAGAGCGCGCCGGAATTCAGCATCGATCCGAATGTCCTTCTGCACCAGATTCCCGGCGGGATGATTTCGAATTTCCGGTCGCAGCTTCAGAAACAGGGCGCACTCGATAAGCTGCCCGAGGTCCTGAAGGAGGTCGCCGAGGTGCGCAAGGATCTTGGATACCCGCCGCTGGTGACCCCGACGAGCCAGATTGTCGGCACGCAGGCGGTGATGAACATCGTGGCCGGGGAACGGTATAAAATGGTCCCCAATGAGGTCAAGGAGTATGTCCGGGGCATGTACGGAAGGTCCCCGTCCCCGCTGGATCCCAAATTCATAAAAAAGATACTGGGTGATGAGAAACCCATAAAATACCGGCCCGCTGACAAGCTCGAACCTATGCTTCCCCGGGCTTCGGACGGTGTCGACGCCGCCCTGATCAAAAAGGAAGAGGATATCATTTCCTATTGCATTCTTCCCGAGCCCGCGCTTGAATACTTCAAATGGCGCAACCTTCCGCCGGCAGAGAGGCCCGAAATACCCGCGGATCAGGAGGCGAAAAAGCAGGCAGTGCAGAAAGAGACGGCGAAGGCGCCCGACAAGAAAGAGAGCGTCGGGGCGAAGCCTGCCCTGTCGCAGATGATGCATCCGGAAGATTATAAAGGCTTCGGCCAGATCCTCCGGGAGGCGGCAGGCCTCCATGTCGGAGAGATTCTGATAAAAAAAGGGGACTTTAATCTGGTGCTCAGGTCGGGCGGTTCGCCTGACACCGGGAATTTTTCGGTCGAGAAGACCGGCAACCTCTTTGCAGAGGCTGAGTCGAAATCAGCCGAACCGGCAGCCGTAACATCCGCTCAGCAGGCGAACCGTCCTGAAATGCCGAAAAGTGAAGAGCCACAGACTGCGGCTTCGGAGCCGGCGCGATTCAAGCACACGGTAAAATCACCGCTTGTCGGCACCTTTTATTTGTCTGATGTGCCCGGCAAGCCTCCGATAGTGAATTTCGGCGACAAGATAAAAAAAGGCGAAAAAATCTGCATGGTGGAAGCGATGAAGCTGTTTAACGAAATTCGTGCGGAGGAGGACTGCAGGATTCTCGCGTTCCTTGCAAAGGACGGGCAGAGCGTCGAGGCGGACCAGGCGCTTATCGCTTATGAACCGGTAACAGCAGGATCTTAATGTTATTCTGAAAAAGGTGACATAGTCTCCCGATCGCCTCACGGCGAGAGGATATTATAAAATACCTCAATTTTTTCCAGCTCCCGGACAAGGTTATTTTTCAGGGCGGCGATCCCTCCTTCGTCCAGCCCGATATCGTGAAGGCAGGCAGGATCCAGCGGCGGAGGGGCGAGTCCCTTCTGCGCGCATTGAATTATTTCGTCATAACAGAGATAGTCTGAAAAATGGCAGAGGCATGCAAGCGCATGGAACGGTTGCAGGGCTTTGCCGGCCGAAGCCTCCTGAAGAATCCTTGCCGGATAATGATGGAATATGATGGGGTAGTGGAGCGCCGCCGGGAGGTTCCAGCCCGAAATAAGCAGTTCGGCGACATCCAGATGCGTGTAGCCTAACAGATCGCTCTCCGATTGAAAAAGCGACTTTCCGCTTTTAAGCGAGTAATCGATGGCGTTATGCAGGTCTTCATGTAAATATTGCTCCATGACGATCCTGCCGATGTCGTGCAGCAGACCCGCACAAAAGCAATCCTCCGGGTCCGCTGTTTTAAAACCCGCCATGCCGGCCATCAGTTTACTCAGTAAACCGCAGGTGATGCTGTGTTTCCAGAACGCCTTGCGGTTGAACTGCACGGATATGGACCGGTCGGGAAACAGGTCGAAAACCGTCTGGGTTATGACAACGGTATGAATAACCTTGAATCCCAGGATCACGATGGCGTCATGCAGGTTCGACACCTTCCGGGGCATGCCGTAGAATGCGCTGTTGGATAACCGGAGAATTTTCGCCGAAAGCGAAACATCCTGGCCCGCAATGGATGCGATATCCTTTGCGGATGTTTGCGGGGCGTTGATGCGGTTCATGATTAGGGTTGCAATCCGCGGGAGCGTGGGCAGGTTTCCCAGCCGCGCTATTTTATCGGTTAATTCAAGCGGTATTGTCATAAAAGCCACCCGCTGACAGCACCGGTATATAAAAAGCGCAACCCACCGGTTGATAATAATTTATACTTGGTGCTGGCAAACAGCCATTCAATAGATTATTTTGATAGTATACTATTTTATTATATTATTACTCTTTATAATTATACAATTTTATATTTTAAATATTTAAGCGGATAACGATTTATTTTTCAGGATACCTTTAATGGAGGACAAAAAAGAATGAAGAACCACGTACTTTTAATTTCATCGATGATGTGCGTCTGTTTTGCCGGGACTCTATTCGCGCTTGATTATGAGACTCCCATAATCAATAAATACGGCCAGACCGGCCTGTTTAACTGCCAGTCGGCAAAAACACTCGGGATGGGACGCCTCTCCATTGTCGCGTATGGTAATTACAGCAGCCATAAGGACTTTGTCCGCTGGGTCGCCGACGATTCCGGTGATGTTAACGACACCAACAACTGGGCTGATACCCTGAAAAGCCCGTCGTATGCAATATCGGCCATGAATTTCGGAATCGGATACGGCATAACGCGGTATCTCGACCTGGCAGTCATGCTTCCCCTGTACCTCGAAAATATCGCATCCTACAGCGAACCGAACAAGAATTCATTCGGCGGCAGTACTATCGGCGGCATCGGCGACGTCGAAATATCGATGAAGTTTCAGTATCCGCCCTACCCGCACCGCAAGTTTTTTGAAATGGCCTACTATGGGGCGCTCACTCTTGGAACCGGCGATCAGGTGAACGCCAATTTTATACGACATACCTACTATTTTCTCAAGGACACGAGCGTTATAAAACCCAGTAACGATACGATTGGCATTGCAGACGACTATTACACCTCAAGGTCACCTGAGCTTGACATAAAGATGTTGTGGACGTTTGACTTTGATAAATTACGCGGCGGCGTGCCGGTGGAACTCCATATTAATTACGGCATACGCTGGACAAAGGCGGAATTGGACCACATTTTCCTGTTAAATACCGGTTTGTCATACCGGCCGGCCAACTGGCTGACGCTGTTTACCGAGTTCAGCGGTGAAACGAGGGTTGCCAATGTCGACCGCGGCTTTAAAATCGGCGACGATCCCCTGCGCCTCTCTCCGGGCATAACGCTGACCCCTCCCGGCGGCTTTTTTCTCTCGCTTGGCATGGATATAAGCCTGACGTCAAAAAAGACCCTGCTGAAATATTATGTCATGGATGATAACAACGATGAAAAGGTCATACTGACTGAGATCGAACCGCAATACCGCTTTGCGGGGGCTATCGGCTGGGCGGGTTTCATCATGCCGCAGGACAGGGATAAAGACGGCATTAAGGATAATGAGGACCGGTGCCCGAAGGATCCGGAGGATTTCGACGGTTTTGAGGACGGCGACGGGTGCCCGGAAGTGGACAATGACGGCGACGGCGTCCCGGACAGCCTCGACAGATGCCCCAACGAGAAGGAAGATCCGGACGGCTTCGCGGATAAAGACGGCTGCCCCGACTTCGATAACGACAAAGACGGCGTCATCGATGTCAACGACAAATGCCCGAATGTTGCCGAAGACCTCGACGGATTTGAAGACGATGACGGCTGCCCGGACACGGACAACGACGGCGATGGAATCATCGACTCTCTTGATAAATGCCCTGATAAGGCCGAGGATAAAGACGGATTTGAGGATGCCGACGGCTGCCCGGATTTTGACAATGATATGGACGGCATCGCAGATTCGGTCGATAAGTGTCCCAAAGAACCGGAAACCTTTAATACGTTCGAAGATGAAGACGGCTGTCCCGACGTAAAACCCGAGGGCAAACCGCAGGCCAAAGAGATTCAGCGCGGCAGAGTCATTCTGCGCGGCGTCAACTTCGAATTCGGCAAGGCGGTTCTGACCGGCGATTCCTATGTCATTCTCGACCAGGTGTACGCTTCGCTGGTTGAGTGGCCCGAAATAAAGATAGAGATCAAAGGACACACCGACAGCGTCGGCAGCGGGATCGCAAACAAGCGGCTCTCCCAGAAAAGAGCCGAGAGCGTGCGGGATTATCTGGTCGGCAAGGGCATCGCGACAAACAGGCTTGTTCCAATCGGTATGGGTGAGGATGAGCCGATTGCAGATAACAATACAGCGGAAGGTCGCGCCATGAACCGGAGAGTGGAGCTCCATAGAATTGACTAAAAGATAAGAAAGGAGAAAACACTGCTATGAAGAAAAGGATGCATCATACAGCGATGGTTGTTTTGCTTGCCGTACTGGCCGGTATTGCGTCTGTCAATACTGAAGGGCAGAAAGGGCTCGTGCGAACCATGAGCGCAAAAACATACGGCCAGACGACGCTGGACCTGGGCGTGGGGTTTAATTATGCGCAGGACGGCGGTTTTATGACGGATGTCATAAAGGGGGGTTTTTTCAAAGACAAGTCCTATGCGCGAATGCTTTCGTCCACGGTTAACCTGGGTCTGGGAACCGCCAACTTTCTGGATATAGCAGCGTCGCTTCCGGTTTTTTATGATAAGACGGATGTTGATGGCGTTGAAAAGGACGGCGGTATCGGCGACCTGTCCATTTCCGTTAAAATGCTCTATCCGCCACCCAGCAAAAAACGGGTGTTTTATCAGGCATACCTGCTCGCCGGGACAATTCCTACCGGCACCAAGGAGGGCGGCATATTCCCCCGTTATACAACCTATTATGAGAGCAGCGACTCCGTCAACTACCCGATGAAGGGAAAATTTTATGCCAACGACTGCTTTACCTTCAAGCCCATGATGCTCTGGACGTTCGATATCGGCAGCGTCGTCAAGGAGTTTCAATTTCAGATACTTGTCAACCTCGGCGGACTGTTTTCTATAGACGCGGAGCGGAACAATCTGGTTCTGGCGAATATCGCCCTGGAATACGCCCCGATAGAAATACTCTCCATATTTGTCGATTTTGCGGGCCAGTCCCGATGGCAGAATTTCGAGAGCGGGTTCTCGCTCGGAACGGACCCATTGATGCTCTCACCGGGATTGCGGCTGAATACCCCTGCCGGTCTCTATATCTCCGGCGCAGGTGATTTTGCCCTGCTTTCAAGGAAATATACGGAGAACTGGAAGCCGGACCACGCGCCGGTTGACGGCTGGAGCTATTCCACCTATGTACACCCGAAGATCGGTTTCCAGCTCGCGGTCGGATGGAACGGGTACCTCGCGCCGCAGGATGATGACAAGGACGGGATCAAGAATCCCGAAGACCGCTGCCCGAAGGATCCGGAAGACCGGGACGGTTTCGAAGACACGGACGGGTGCCCGGATCCGGATAATGACCGTGACGGCGTGGATGACAGCAACGACAGATGCCCGAATAAAGCAGAGGACCGCGACGGATACCAGGACGAAGACGGGTGCCCCGATCCCGATAACGACGGCGACGGCATTCTTGACGCGCAGGATAAGTGCCCGAACGACCCGGAGGATTTTGACGGCATCGAAGACACCGACGGGTGCCCCGACGGCGACAACGACAAGGATGGCGTTCCGGATGCGGTGGACAAGTGCCCGAACGAACCGGAGGATATTGACGGATTTCAGGACAACGACGGGTGCCCCGACCCTGATAACGACAAAGACGGCATTCCCGACCTGAAGGATAAGTGTCCCAACGAGCCGGAAACCATGAACGGGTATCAGGATGAAGACGGCTGCCCCGATGAGAAGCCCAAGGTAGAAGCCAGAAAATCCAATATGCCGATGCAGCAGATTCTCGAAGGGGTCAATTTTGCCAGCGGCAGCACGGATCTGACCTTCTCATCGTACCAGTACCTTGAGCCGATCATCAAGGAGATGAAGGAGTTCCCCGAAATTGAGATTGAGGTCAAAGGCCATACCGACAGCATGGGGAAACTGGAGACGAACATGTCCCTGTCACAGCGAAGAGCTGAATCCGTTAAAGCGCACCTGGTGCGAAACGGCATAGACCCGGTCAGAATCAGAGCGGTGGGTTACGGCCCCAGCAGCCCGATAGCGGATAACCGCACCGCAGCGGGAAGAGGCATGAACAGAAGAATCGAGGTCATAAGGATCAAATAAGACCTGCGTCGAGGGCTCAGCTGGATCGTTGAAATTACCACAATACCCCCGTCCCCAAAGGACGGGGGTATTTTTTTACCCCTGTATCAACCAGTTGAATCCCCACCGGAACACCAGCCCCGGCATATAATAGCCCGGAACATAGGCTATTTTGCTGTTGAAGATGTTGTCTATCTTATAAAACAGCCTGAAGCTCTTGATCTGCACCGCGGTCCTGGCATGGAGATCCAGCACCGGCCTGTGCCAGGTGTCTATGCCTCCATAGAAGATAGAGTCCCGCCTGCTCCAGTAATCGAATCCGAAATCGACGAACAGGTGCCGGGTGCTGCCGGTACGGTTCAGATGGCATGAGAGGGTGCTTGTTGATTTGATAACGGGTTTTTTATCTGAAAACAGCCATTGGGACGACAGGGAGATGCCGTGCCATTCACCGAAGAGCGGGGTGAGCATCAGGACCCGCCGCGGTTCGGGATACGGCAGCACGCCGCCGGGCCATGCCTGTGCTGCTGCGCTGCTGTCGATGCCGTTGATCATGCATACGCCTGCAATCATGCCGATTTTTTTGTATTTGATGAAGCTTTCCGCACCCACGGTTTGATACGCCTCGGCAAGGTGTCCGGGGAACAGGGTAAAAGCGGTATCAAAAGGCGTGACCGGGGGAAGGATAT
>Ga0105099_10000454_pt1 | contig 28120 bp, 21 predicted proteins | sample PPLLak3cmMay2015_2_FD_79138 | JGI IMG/M metagenome (GOLD analysis project Ga0105099, IMG submission 79138) | Freshwater sediment microbial communities from Prairie Pothole Lake near Jamestown, North Dakota, USA - PPLs Lake P8 Core (1) Depth... | ecosystem: Environmental > Aquatic > Freshwater >... | reverse complement strand
GAATTCAATGTGCTGATGCAACAAGCGTTAAAACTTTCGACAATAGGTTTGACATACGTTAGTACAGAAAAATATTCCAGTTCCGATTGCTGGGCTAACTCAATTAAATCATTTATCTCAGGAGAAACCTCATTTAGTAAATCGTTTTGGCGACTTTTATTCCAAAATATCTTCGAATTTAAATAATAATATGTTGGCTTTTCCCTTTCTAACAAATAGAAAGGACTTTTATTACTTTTAAGGATGCATGTTGAGAATTTAATCAATTCTTCTTTGCCCATTTGAGAATCAAACGATGTTTCTTTCAATTCTGAGTGCTCGACATAATCCGGTTCTGGTTCATTCCTACCAAGCCAATGCAATATGCGACCCCATAAATTCATAACAAATTATCCGCAAACTAATGGTTTAAATGAAATATTAAAGCCTGTTTTTACAAACAATTTTTCTGCAATATTAGGATCGCTTGAAAGTGTAGCTATTTTAATACCTTCATCTGTAACAATAAATTTGATATTGAGTTTTTTGTCTTGATAATGCAATTGTGAACCAATTTCCAGTTCTTTAAACCATCCTGCCATTGGAAACTCAATCTTTCCATTTGCGGTTTTTACGTTTTTTTTGTTATCCATAATTGATTTCTTGTTTAAAACCGTGTAACTTGAAAAATTGGATAAAAATAGTTAATTGAGTTCTTCCTGTTAATGCCCTATGGTTTCCACCGATAATCTTGGAGAGGTTCATCCGCTTGTGCGGGACTTACAGTTTCACCAGGAAGCGGCTCAAAATTTTCTGATGCTTTACATGCTATCTCTCTTGCAATTGAAACGATACTTGAATAAATAGGTTTTTGCGTTTTCTCATCTTTTCTATTAGCATGTGGCACAAAATTAGCCATACATTCGATAATAGATTGTGCAATAGTTTCAGTTGCTCCAATTTTAGAAGACTTTTGCATGTCGAAGTATCGATATTTGCCATTTTTAACTGCTTGCTCAATTTCTGCACCGGTATAACATTTTGCTTTTATTGCAAGTATTTTTAAATCTTCTTCGTTTAATGGAAGCCCCTTGGTCTTTATTTTAAAAATTTCAACTCGAGCCTTAAAGTCGGGAAGTCCTACCCAAAAGATTTCATCAAAACGACCTTTTCTGGTGAGCTCAGGTGGTAATTTAGAAATGTCGTTCCCTGTTGCTACGACAAACACCGGTTTTGTTTTTTCCTGCATCCAGGTTAAAAATGTGTTCATAACTCGTAATGAAACTCCGGAATCACCACTTGAAGAACCCTGTGGGAATGCTTTTTCTACCTCATCCAACCAAACAATTGATGGAGACACGCTTTCAGCGATTTTTATAACCCTACGCATATTTGCCTCCGACTGCCCTACTATCCCTCCGTATATCTTGCCAATGTCAAGTCTCAGGAGCGGAAGTTTCCATGCGTTTGCCACGGCTTTTGCCATTAGGCTTTTCCCACCACCAGGAACACCGATCAAGAGTATCCCTTTAGGTATTGGTAAAGAAATATCCACTTCACCTATATAAAATTTCTGGCCAACAAAAGCCTCTTTCCTCTGGTCAAGCCATTTCCTCAAGAGCTCCAATCCTCCGACTTCATCATATGTCGTATCGCTGTCGAAATACTCAAGCATCCCATCTTTTTCAATGATTTGTCGTTTTTCTCTTAAAATTTCTTTTATATCATCCGCTGTTATTTTTTTATTATTATGTAATGATTTCGCAATAACATTCTTTGCTTCTTCGATAGTTAAACCGCATAAGGCTGATACAAAGGCATCTTTTTGGTCCTTTTGGTCCTTGTCGACTAGATTGATAGCATTGTTTCCATAATTCTTTTTAATCTGCTCTATGTCAAGGTTAAATTGTTTTTCGTGTTCCTCTTTTGTTGGGAGTGGATAATCAATTACGACAATATCTTTATTAAGCTCGCGAGGAATGACATTCTCTGGAGATAAGAGAATTATTGTTTTTGGTTCCCGGGCATACCTAATACGCTGGGCAATATCACGAAGGTATCGCACAAGTAAATGGTTAAACCGTCCCATTCTATCTTCACGATCAAGCCAAGGATGCAAATCACAGAACACATAAATCCCTGTAGAAAAATCTACTCCTTCAATGATTTCATTCGAGTGATTTAAAATAAACTCAATTACACTGACTGGATTCCTATCAGGGTTTTTATCTTGGTCATGATGCACCAAATAAGGTATAACAATTTTTTTAGGCCAATGCTTTTCCTCTTCGTATCTGCTCCAATGATATAGACCCATTGAGTATGACCAGCGAATTATTTGGTGCGAATAGGAAAGCTTGTTCAATTTTGCATGAATATGCTTTTTTTCTTCATCGGTTGTTTCATTTTTATTGAGATCGTCTTCAAGAGAAGTCTTACGCTTTCTAACAACCTCATCCCGAACCTCCATGAGTTGTTCGAATATTCTGCCTTCTTCATATGATGCTATAGAGATGATAGGAAATTTTGCTCGAATAAACAATGATAGTTCTTCATTAACAGTCCTGTTACTATCCATTTTTAAATCCAACATAATTTATCCTTTCTTATTTGGTTTGAATAGAAGCCAATCGTGCAAAATTACTCCAATTCATTCTTAAAAGCATAAAATCTATCAGTAAATTTGGTCTTAGGGCTAATGGTAAAGAACCAGAGGATAAGACCTGAAGAAAATCTTCCGTTTCTAGTTTGCTTTTATTTACACTAGCCGTAGCATATAATGTTCCTAAAACAATTGTTTCTATTTCGGCGTTGCTGTAACCAAAAGTCCTGTCCGAAAGCAGATTCCTGTCGATCGCATGATCTAGTCCAAAATATTTCTTTATAAACACCCCAAATATTTCTTTCCGTTCCTCAGGAGAAGGAAGATCAACAAAAAAACATTCATCAAACCTACCAGAACGAATAAGTTCTTCAGGAATTCCATTTCCTTGATTAGCTGTTCCCACTATAAAAACAGGGGCATTTCTTTCGTTAAGCCACACCAAAAAAGTTTGAAGAACTCGTGAAGATGTGCCAGAACCTTCAAACGAAACACTTTTTTCGATTTCGTCTATCCAAAGTACCGCCGGACTAATATCCTCTGCCCAATGTAGCGCTTGTCGAATATTATGTTCAGATTGCCCCAACCTGCCAGAGAAGACTTTACCCATGTCAAATCGCAATAATGGCCACTTTAATGTTCCTGCGATAGCTTTGGCGCATAAACTCTTTCCACACCCCGGCATACCACCGAATAATACACCTTTAATTTGTGGAAGTATTGACGAAGATAATGGATCAATCATCGCCTCGAGCCTTGTCATAAACCATTCCTTAAAATTGTCAAGACCAACAATATCATCGAGTGTGACATTTGGTACGGAATATTCAAGGATACCTTGTTTAGAAAGTAAATTAGCTTTATATTTTCGAATTTCCAGCAAACATTCGAATTCCTTGAGGCACCCCTGCACCTCATATGCCAAACGAGCACAATTAATGATTTCAAATGGTGCTAAACCAGTGCTGTGCCGAGCAATCGCCTCAAACGATGATGATTGCCATGCTTTAGTTTCAACAGGGTCAACAGTTCGGAGAATCTCACGAAGCAATGGAATATCAACTGGAGAAGGCTTTATTACTGTAATTACTCTTTGCAGCTCGTTAGGTATAGCTATTTCGGCAAGTAGGCAGACAACAACTTTTTTAAACTTTAAAGAAGTTAGTTTGGACTCAACAAGTTCCTTCCAAAATCGATTTTTTGCAAAGGTGCATCCAGACGTTACTGTATTATCTTTATGTAAAGTACCATACGAATTCCCATCAGGTTTCTCTGGCATTGAACTTTCGGTTTGGCCAGTCATCGGATTCCTAGAATGAGCACTTGGTACCTGCACAAATGCCCCGAACATATCTGGATCTTCTATCGAATTTTCAGAACCAAGTACTACATCCAAATCTTTAAAAACAAGCATCGCATCTGAATTAAAAGCCATAAAACGATCCAGTGCAATAATTGGATTTCGGGATTCAACATTATTTTCGCTATTTGAAGAACCATCTGTTAATCCAGATGTTGCACTCCAGGTAAAAAAATCTAACTTCATATTTTTGGCAATTTTTGTAAGTCTGTCGACGATATCTTTTTCATCATCTGATTCTGCTATAAACAATGATTTACCAGCTTCGATCTCATCTTCCAAATCAGTATCGAAAAGTTGAGAGCAAGTCTCCTCATTATTGGCTTTTTTTAATGCGGAAATAAATTCCTTTGCAGTCTTAAATCGACTTTCGATGTTTTTTTCCAAGGCCTTTAAAAGTACCTGTGAAACCTGGGGTTTAATGTTAGGGTTGTAGAAGGTCGGTTCCTCTGGATTTTTCGATTTTATAATCGTTTTCCATGATTCGTTATTACCATCTTCCGGCAGATTGAACGGTTTGTGCCCGGTTAATATTTCGTAACAAATAACAGCAAGTACCCATATATCGGCTGATGGACTTAACATTTCACCATATTCGTCAAGTTGTTCTGGTGCACGATATGGCAAATTTTCCGACTTTAATGTAAATCTCATATTCGCTTTTCTTAAAGCGTCTATTACTCCGGTATTAAGTATTTTTATTTTTTTATGACCTAAAACATTACCATTTTCATTGCATCGTTTATTTTCACTTATAGTGGAATTTCCACTATTTTGATCATTATCAATATAATTGGTTGAAAGCAATACAATATCGTTGGGGCTAAATTCGCCGTGAACGATACCATTGACATGAGCCCAGTCTAAAGCACCACCAATTTGTTCAATTAATTCAATACAAGTTTCAAATGAATATGGTTGATCACTTTTAGATAAATTATCTTCTAAATACTCGCCAACAACAAATTCATATATAATATGAAAATGATCTGAATTCGCATCAATATCTATGATAGAAGCAAATCTCTCGTCTGATAATTTAGTTTTCAACTCAAGAAATGCATTTTTTAATGGTTCAAAGTTTTTGGGAGGATTGACTAGGCTTGCTAGGAAAACAGAACTCTCATTTTCTTGTTCAGACCTTGCTTCGTAACAAATTTGAAATGTATTTGAATCAGTATTAATTTCTTTAAATACTGTATAGCCAGGAAATACTATGTGTTTTTTTTTAATGCATGAAACATACAGATATTTTAATATCTCTTCTATTTTTACGTGTTCATTAGAAGGATACCAAATAGTTCCAATACCAGCTTTAGAAAGATCACGATCTTTAACATTATATTTTTCAGGAATTTCTGGTTTTTCAACCATCGCATAGTGTATGTTGTTTTTCAGGCATTGAATTGTTCGGTCTTTATTAAGACTACATCCAATAAAAAGAAGTGGCATACTCGCCATTCGGTCCATAATTTGAGGTAGAGGCTTTGTAGTGTCGATATTTTTTCCATAGCTATCCTCATATTCTGTCAATGTCAGAATACGACTTTCTGGATCTCTGGAATCACCATGTAGCTTGAAAAGCACTCTTTTTGATTGAACAAGTGCTTCTAAAGCCAATTGCAAAGGTACATTTTTCCCACAGTAGATTTTTTCAAATCGTTTTCCGGCTCTTTCGAAGATCGTTTCGAGAGCACAATCAAAATTCGTAGTTACCACGGGGCCTTTTGCTATTAACGGAAGGTATTGAATAGCTCCGATATTTTTTGTTTTTATTTCTTTGCTAAAAGTGAGCTTTAAATCGTCGTTAAACCGTCTTTCACCAAGTTCATTATATAAATGTTCTGCGGCTTCTTCATATTGCCCATTAGCTATTAACTCTGTTATTACCTTTCTTAAGCTAACACCTTCTCTTAAGTCACACAATCCATACAGATATTCAGTCCATCCAGGAAATCCTAAAGGTATTGATAAACCTGCTCCGACAAACGGTATTATGCCTAACGGAGAACAGAGCTGCGTTTTTATTTCTTCAAGGCAAGATTCGTTCAGAGCGTTTCTGCGAATATTTTTAAACCATGATACATTCATGACTTAATAAATTCCTTGTAATAATATTTTTCAATTAAATATTAATACTACTTTTTAATTGGTTTCTGTATAAATTGGGCCATTTTTAACAAAGAACCATCTTCATTTTTCGGAAAAAGAAGGGTTGATTTATTTCAATCCTCGTTAAACACGGTATTGGTAAATATAAGGAAAAGCACGATTCATAAAAACCTTCACGTCCTCTCAATCCCTAATTTATTCATCTTCTCATGCAATGATTCCCTTCGCATTCCAAGTTTTTCTGCTGCTTCAGTCACAGATTTAGTTTCGATAAGAACTTGGGTTATATACAATTGTTCCCACTCAGCGCGTGATTCTGCCAGCGGTCTTGACGTGTCGAGCACTGGAGTTATTCGATTAGTAATAGGTGTAGTAAGAATTTCAATATTATCTCGGTCTATAACTTTTCCATCGCTGAAAATAAGTGAGCGTTCTATCACGTTTCTTATCTCACGGACATTTCCCGGCCAATTCCAAGATTGAAGGTGTGCCAAAGCGCTGGGAGTGAATACTTGTTGTGCGGTACCTTTTCTGCGCATTTTCCCGAGGAAATGAGTCACCAGTTCCGGTATATCATCCTTATGTTGTGCCAGAGGTGGAACCTCGACAACTACAGTGGCCAGACGATGATATAGATCTTCCCTGAAACAGCCATTTTTTATCATTTCTGGCAGGTTTTTATTGGTTGCCGCAATAACCCGAACATCGACATACAGCGTTTTGCCACCTACCGGCGTGACCTCGCCATTCTCAATAAGCCGAAGCACTTTTGCCTGAGCGGCAGCAGACATGTCGCCGATTTCATCGAGGAATATTGTACCTTTGTCTGCTTGCCTGAAACGGCCTATCTTTTTCTCGTCCGCTCCAGTATATGATCCTTTTTCAGCTCCGAACAATTCTGCTTCTATCAGACTATCCGTAATTCCGGCACAATTTACAAGAACAAATGGTTTGTTTACCCTGTCCGAACCCTGCTGGATTGCCCATGCTACCAGTTCTTTACCACAGCCGTTAGGGCCGGTGATTAACACCCGCGCGTCTGTGCGAGCTACACGGGCAATTCTTTCCTTGAGGTGGGTCATGGCAGGTGATGAGCCCACAAGCTCGTATTCAGAAGCAATCTGCTTTCTCAAGCTTGCGTTAGTACGTGTCATCTCCAGATCCTTGACTGCTTTGTCGACCCGAGCTTTAATTTCGCTCACGGAAAATGGCTTTGCAATAAAATCTGTGGCCCCAAGTTTCATTGCATCAACAACGGACTTAATATCGGCAAATGCGGTCATCATAATTACAGCGGTATCGAAATCAGCGCTATTCTTGATGTGAGAAAGCAGGTCCATGCCCTCGGTTCCGTTTGGCATACGCAGGTCGGTTACCACGATATCCGGAGCGAAAGACTCAAGCTGTTCTTTCGCCTGGCCGACACAGTCAGCAGTTTCTACTACATATGATTTTCCGTTGAGGGCTTCACGCACACCTTCGCGGGAATTCTCTTCGTCATCAACAATCAATACGCGGTACTCCATGTTCTATTTCCTTATTTTCAGATAGCAGCAAACACTATAGCAACACACTTTCGGTATGTTCTTTTCACTCGATCTCTAAGTACTACAGGAGCAAACTCCATGCCCTAAAAGTATCATATTATAACCTCGCCGAATTGCATTATTTGCCCTATTTTTATTTCCAGAATTGTTTATCCGTAAGAAATACATGACAGTATGTAAGCTTTTCCCCACACGCGTAACCAATTCCTATAAGATTAAACTACTGTTTCAGAGTTCCGTTTACGAAACATACTTTATTTTCCATGCAACTATTAATTAGACGACCGAAAAAATCTTAACGTATTTACGGGAAACCGTATGAACAATTGAAATATCTCCCAAAACAGAATGTTCGCCAAAAGGCCGCAAATAGATTCGGGAATCCTTCGGCGCAACGCAATATCAATCCTCTTAAGTCGTCTCAACAGGTAGTAACCTGTTGGTGGAACATTCCTGAACATCTCACTGCCTTCGGGACAATAAAAAAACAGGAGCCTCGATATAAAACAATACAACACGCGCCCGATATCGCGCACAATCTTTCGCCGGTATTCCGGTTCGTACCTATGCCTTGCCAGCAGTTCTGAATTGATCAGGAATAACCTCGTAAAAGCCCACAGGTCTTTCAATTCCATCTCTGCAAGGATCCTGCGTTTCACAATCTCATTAGGTAATTCTGTGGACTTTTTTGCAAACTCATGGAAGTATTCATCAGTCCTCGCACCAAGGTGTAAATCTTGAAATACCAGATCAAGCGCCATAGACAATTCGCGCTCACGAAGCCAGGAAATGTCGTACTGCCGCAGGAATTTTTGATTAAAAGAACTTCTCTTGTGGAAGCGTATGCCTGGTTTATTTGCGCGTCTTAAAGATTTTTCAATTGTTCGGGCGGCGAGACTGGCTTCATGCAAAGCCGGAAAAAAACCGAATCCTGTGTTGGGAATCTGACGTACAGCGCTCAAACCTACAAAGATGATATTGTCGTAGGTTGAGCGTTCCTGAAAATCGGTCATTGGTATGATTCCATAGCGTTCGCGTACAATCCTGCCGCTCATCGACCTTCGTCTGATCCATTGTATCAGGAGTTCTTCTAGTTCGCGTTTTTCGGGCGAGCCGTCCGGACAGGACGGGGAAATCTCCGTCAGTCCCATCACGCCTACCGCGGCCTCGAGCAAGCCGCTCACGTCCACCCAGAAATTAACGTGGGTCCTTGTTGGCACGGACATATCCCATAGTATTTGCGACTGAGGACGTTTAAAATCCTCAAACTCCCAGACCAAGCATTTCCAGGCCTTTCCGCTGTTTGACCGGTGAAGCGAGTTTGCGATGTTCGACCGGAAACCGGCAGCATCAACCATTAGTGAACCCTGAAAAACCGGGTTGGCTTCTTCTGACGTTTCAAGTCCGAACTCAGCCATAGTATTAACCTTTACGCTGGGGTTATGCTGTTCAAATATGAACCGGTTTACATCAAGAAGTGAAACCGCACGTGGATACCGAGCCACCGCGGTGCGATAGGCCATTAGGGCAAATCCATTAATAAGTGTACGAATCTCAACACCAGTATGCTTGGTCACGCACGAACGTACTTCACAGTTTTCTATTATGGTGCAATATTCTCGGTCTATTTTATGAGCGAGCAATGCTAACGCTTTTGTCTGGTCTAGTATACAGTATTCGAGTTTTGCAGGATATTGGAGGCCAAAGTAATCGCTGAAGCCACTGTCTTCATGTTGCTTTGCGACGCTCGGTCGAAGATGATTATTATCGACGATAGTATCAGGTACCGCGATGGTATTGTTGCTATCCAAAAGAAGTGCTTTTTCAAGCAAAAGACATCGTATTTTTTTTCCCGATAGTTCAGCTGCCATCTGCAGACCAGCAGGCCCAGCGCCTGCGATTATAACGTCGAATGGCGCGCGCGCGATTGTCTTCAGTAGCGGCATGTCAAGATGGTGAGAAGCATTAAAAATAAATCTTTTACCGTTATTTAGACGAGCAAGTATCTGCTTTCTTTTTTGCGACGTGTCTACTGATAAGTCCCTAAAAAAATCTTGTGCACTCATTCCGCTATCCTCACAGGTGTCGACATCCCTTTATCCTGTCCGCGGTGTTTAGTACCAATAGTTTTTAAAGTAATAGTGAAAGTTGTTTTTTCATTCTGAATGCTCTTCACATCAAGAGTTCCATGTAATTCTTCATAAATGTACTTCCGTGTAAAATAAAGGCCAAGGCCGCCGCCGCCAGGCTTAGTGGTAAATACCTCGAAAATACGCAGCAGGTTCTCAGGTGCAATTCCCGGACCGTTGTCGCTTATTGTAATAGTTATTGTTCCGATGCCTGACCTGATTTCTGTTTCGATCACCTTGTTGACCTGTTGTGAAGCCTGGAGGCTCTGTATAGCGTTGATGATAATGTTTAACAGAACCGAAAAAAAGCGATATTCAGATGCCTTGACACAAAGGGTTGTACAATCCACGGGTGTATCGATAGTGACAAACTGTATTCCTTTCGATGCCTTACTGCTGCTTTGTGCAAAGGTGACAACCGACGATAAAACAGCCTGCACGTTAACTTCAGTAACAGCGGTGGGGTCCATTTTCAAATATCCGATGAAACGTTCGCTCATTTTAGACAAGCGCTCAATGGCTTTTATTGCGTTGCTGATGGGAAGTGAAGCAACATCCTTGGAAAGCTTCTCCCTTATGCGCTCCATGGCCCAGTAAACCTCATTGGTCATATTTCGAACATCATGAATGAGCGCTCCGAATGTTTCTCCACAGATAATGTATCGCATAGAAGACATCAGCTTTTCGTTGGCGCGTGTTGTTTCAGTCAATTGTTCACGATAGCGTTCGACTGCAAGAGAATGGACGACGCTAACGAGTATCGGTGGAAATAAGGAAAGGGCGATCTTTGCAATTATCATCCACCAGAGTGGCTTGTGTAGGGAGTACGGAAAAAGGTCTATAAATTCTAAAATACTTGATACGAACGCAAAAAGGATGACAAGCAGAATAGAGCTGCGTCGTCGTAATCGCGCATTGGGATTTGACTGCAGATGCATAGAAAGCAGAATGAGGGCGAGATATCCAACCACATAGACCGGAGAAAAAGGAATATGTAATATGGAGCAGGTCAGTTTCTCACAAATAAGGATGTCTGCAATGAAGATAGACCCGAGCAGGCTTGCCCCTTTGGCCGCAAAATTTCGATTTCGTTTGATTACGATGAATATAAGGATGCCGATGCCCAGCATGGTGATCCCGTTAATGAAGAACAGTATTGGCAATAAACGATACGCATGTGGAGTGAAAATAATAGCAAGCGCGCTGCCGACCATAAGCACAGCAATGACCGGCAATGACCGCCTAAATTGACGGTAGCTGCTTTCTATATAGAATTCATCGTATGACATAATTTTCTATTTGTTATAATCGTGAATCATGATAAATCCCGCGCGCTTAAGCAACTCGGGAATTGCCCTGACTGCATCCCGATTTTTTTCTTTTTCGGGTTCCGGAAGATCATGCCAATCGACAAGGGATGCGTGAATTTTCTCTTCACGAATCGTTTTTTCTCCCCATCTCCATCCATCCGCTAGCTTATCTCGTACATACCGTTCATGCTCAAGACGTGCAAGATATTCAATTTCGTCATTGCTGAACTCGTCGGCCTTTCTACTTGTAGCAGTTCGGGCGATGTATCTAAAACGGACATCTGCGAGTCTTTCTGGAATATCATCAATCTGGCGACGGTTATCTGCTCGATAATGATCAGGAAGCTGTTCCCAGTACAGATCTGCCAGCGGTGTACCAGGTTTACCCCGGTTTTTTTCACAGTAGATCTCATGGGCCTTTTGTGCCAGCACTTCTCTCGATGCGGCATAGAGCATCAGCTGCTTGAAAATATCCGCATCAACATGTATGGCAAGTAGGTGTGCGGCAGGAAGCGAAGATGGTCCCAACATGCAAGAGCTACTAATATCGCTCATGCGAAACAGGGCTTCCATTGAGCGAACACCGTAGGTATAGAATGGGACTCTCAGTAGTGCCCGGACAATAGTTTCATCAATCTTGGCAGTACCTTTGTCATCAAGTAGACACTTGAACGATGTTTCCAGCATGCCTCTTAAAATCAGTGCTCGCCGCATTATCGCGGTTCGCGCCTGCAATGAGTTGCCTATTGAGGGTTTTGTTTTCGCTGAAACGGTTTCCTCCAAATTGCGAACAATATTAATGTCCTTATTTTCTTGAGTGTTTGGTCCACACACATCGACATAACCTTTCAAACGACTTATAAAGTCGTGGGCTTTTGTATTTCTGTAGGTTTCAGTGGTATAAGAATCGGAAAATGCCCTAAACGAGTGTTTCGTCCCGCCGGCAAAAACGAAAATGCTCTTGCCGATATGATGAATAGTATCATTTTCGATAAAAGTTCCATCCTGCATGGGTGCAAGAAAATGCTTAAGCCATCCAAGTGGTGCATTTTCTAAAGCTGAATCGAACTCATCAAAAAATGCCACCGGAATTACGCCACGCAATGCGGTTTCACGTATTTTATTGAATGCTGTAACCAACTTGGCATGATTATTAAATTGGGAAAGATTAAATTCAAGAATTTCACTTTGAAATGATCGTGCCAATGATTTGACAATCTGCTTGACACCATAAGATTTTCCAGACCCCGGTTGGCCGAATAAAGCAATGCTTAACGGGGGTTCCGAGCTGTTTTTTAGGCCATATTCCTTGAGAAGAGCACACACGGAGGTAAACGATTCAATTTCATATCGATCAATACTTATAAATTCGCCAAAAGAGACAACCGGAATTGGCCCTAGACAGCTGAAATCTCCGCGGAGTACCCATTGCACCGCGTTATCCTCAAGCAGCATTCCCATTTTATGGTTGGCAATTGACCATTGTTCGTCTGGGGAGTCTTCAGATGTCTGGATATTTTTAATATCTATTATGCAAACCTGGTTTTTAATTTGATCAATTAAGGGCTCATTGCTGTTTAGAACATACTCAAGTTTTTTATCGGATTTCGTAAATCCAAGGTAGTGGCAGCAGATGGAAGCCTGTACCGCTTTGCGAACAACCTCTTCGATAGTACCCGCGCATATTGGTTTGGCAATGCCATCAATATACCACGCCTGGGCTAAGCCTGCGACAAAAGCTTCCCCAGCGCCATTCATCTTTCCGGGGCATCGATCTGAAAGTCCTCCTTCAAGCATTTGTGAAGAATAGCAAAGCACAAGCTTTGACCGATCATCGTACTTTTCTTGTTCGTTATTCACGCAAGGAAGCCATATAATTGCGCCTTCCAATCCCACACGAATAATCACCGCTCGCATTCCTGATAGATTCTTCAAAGTGGTCGACAATGCCAGCGTATCTCTGAAATCCTCCGCAGTCTTTTCCCAGGAAAGGCCTTTGCTGATATTCAGGCCGAGTCTTCGCAGGTCGTTGGCTTCTAAAATACAGATAGTTCGTTCTTTATGATATGTAATGATCGTCTCGAACAGATCACCGGCAAAAAGAGGGCGATGATGTTTGTAAATGATATCGGGCTTTTCCTGATTCTCCAGAACCTTTGGCCAAGCACTTCTTTTACTCCGGTAGCCATTTCCAGCATCATCGAGGATGAGCAAGTCTGTTTTCCCATCATCGTCTGCGACAGGTCCAAATTCAACCTGACCAGAATCTGGCCCACTAAATCCGTGGAATTCGGCAACCCGCAATACCGTACCTTTTTTTATATCATTTGATGCAGATGTTCCCGAAAAAGTAGGACGTATATCTGCTTCGTAAAAGTCTAACTCCGCCTGGGAATGGATGATTTTTTCTGGGGGAACGTTTCTTATGTCAGTTAAACCGTCTGGCAGGCTTTGAACCTTTATTAATGCATTAGGTAAAAGTTTCTTAACAAGATTTCCAAGCAGCAATGCGCCTCCGGGGAGAGCATACGATTCAACACTGCCAGAAATCTGCCAGTTGTTAAGTTTTTCCCCGACACCCTGCGCCGTCTGTTGTCGAATAGTAAACCAGTCAATAGCCATATCGCCTGATACAACAATATTCTGATTTTTGTTCGTATCACTGCTTTTTACCAAGGAATATTCCTTTCTCATTAGCTTAATAATTTAAGGTAGTTTATTACTATAGTGCCTAATATCATATCAATGAAGATCAGATTTGTTATAAAAAAACAGGATATAGATACCACTAACCATTATGCCAGAATCGAATATTTTCTAGATTTTTAAATATACCCACTTTCATGCCATAATAATAACGAGCCGTTCATTTTGTGGCCTATGCAATATTGGTGCTTTTCCCTAAGACACCTCATGATTGTATCTTTGTTATGTAAACCGCTACTATTGTTTTTTAAGGGTTTTTATCATCAACAGTTCTTTCCAATAACAACAAATTGCGAGATATCGCGCCAAATATAAACTCGCACATGGTAATCCCAATTGGCCTCGGTGATGAATTCAACCATAGCACCCAGAAGGATGCCTGAAAAAACCATACCGGTTAAGTTCTTTTTAAACACAAACCAGGGGATGAGCAGTGTTGCAGAAACAAAAACGAGAGAAAGGATCTCGCCAATGCCAAGGACGGTTACATGAAACAGTGAATAAGCTATAATCAGAATTGCGGCTGCAAAGTGAATGTGCTTCATCAAAATTCCCCTCACCATAGTTGACATTTTGATAAGGACCAGTGTGTTGTATGCTCCTTGTGATGATTTGCTATGTATATGTAAATAAGGCAGTTACAACACATACAAATTAAAATAAGAAGTTTAGAAATTAAATAATTGAATCGGGAACATTCAACTATATTTTCATAAAAATCATTTTTAGACCATTAAGCGCTTTAGTGATTCCAGCATTTTTAGCAATTGTCAACAAGCTCGATGAGTCTGGATCAGAAGGTCAGAACAAGCTTTTCAGGTTTCAGCGGGCCAAATTTATAATAGTTAGAGTAATGGATTGAGTTCCACATAAATAATACAAATTACCGCTGACAGCCACTCTTGACATATCAGTTTCGCGCAATCCATTTAATTATAAACGTTAAAAAGCGACATTACGAAATCAGCGGATATACCCTTTGCCCAGTTATCGATAACCGCAAAAACAGGAGGCGAGGTTTCAATGAAATCAAAAAGGTTTCGGTTTTCCAGGTTACGTTACATTTTCATTGCCGGAAACACCACCCCCTATTATTTTATTCCAGCAATCAATTGTCCGGTCACCTTTTTATACATCTGTTTTATCATGCTCTGTAAAAAAATCTGTCACTTTATTATTCATGTATTAAGGAGGCTCTGTATGAACTATCCTCTGCCGCGTAATCATTTTCAGGTTGAGTGGGGTGGAACAAACCTTGGATTCTGTGAAGTGAGTGGACTATCCATCGAAATGAATGCCCCCCGCTTTCGCGAGGGCAAATCTCCCGAAAACAGCAGCGTCTCCATGCCGGGCCAGGTTTCTTATCCGCCGCTCATTCTTAAACGGGCAGTGGTCAAGGGCGACAACGAATTTTACCAGTGGTTCAGCCTGTCAAAGCTCAATACTACGGAGAGACGCGACATCACTATATCGCTTCTCAACGAACGACACGAGCCTGCGGTAACCTGGAAATTTAAAAACGCTTTTCCGGTGCGGCTCGACTACTCCACACTTGACGCTCACAGCAGCGAACCCATGATGGAGATGCTGGAGATCCGGCACGAGGGCATGACCGTGGAACACCGATAGCCGAGGAGGTTGGCTTTGAATTGACAAATCGTCCTCGACCGCTGAAAAAATCACCATTTCGAGTACGAAGGACGAGGACTTCGAAATTCGGTGACCGGGTGTATCCGCTCCAATCATCAGAAATCACTAAATAGCTGCATTCCCCCGCTCGCCGGTGCTTATTCTCACGGCCTCTTCGACAGGTATCACATAAATCTTTCCGTCCGCACGCAGCCCGGTGTGCGCGCTTTTCTGTACGATCTCAATGACCGTTTCCACCATTTCGTCCAGGCAGAAAATCTCAAGTTTGACATGCGGCTCCCAGTTAATGGAATTGTCGACGATATGCACCGGGCCGCTTTTTTCCCGTGCGCGCCCGAAGCCTTTGATATCAAACGTGCTGATGCCGGTAAGACCGTCGATGGTATGTAACTGCTCGATTACTTCATTGAGCATGCGGTTCTTTATGAACGCTTCAATTTTTTTCATGAAAAGCTCCTTTCAATAGAGGCCGGTGACGCACGCCGGCCTTCGGTTAATTGCCGGTATCCGTCGCCAATTTCGGCGCGAACCATTCATACAGTGCCGGAATAAGAATCAGTGTCAGAAATGTTGACGAAAGCAAACCAAAGACGACGACAACGGCTAGCGGGCGTTGCACTTCAGACCCCATGCCATGCGAAAGAAGGAGGGGAACAAGACCCAGAATCGTCGTAATCGCCGTCATGAGCACCGGCCGAAGCCGCAAAAGGCAGGCTTCTGTTATTGCCGTCACGGTGGCTTGGCCTTCTTCGCGCAATTGATTGATATAGGAGACAAGAACCAGACCATTCTGCACGGCTATTCCGAACAAGGCAATAAATCCGACCGATGCGGGAACCGACAAATACTCGCGCGTGATAAACAATCCGAGTATGCCCCCGATTAACGCCAATGGGACGTTGATGAATATCAGCAGCGCGCTGCGAAAGGAACCAAGGGAGAGGTAGAGCATCAAAAATATCAGTCCCAAAGCAACCGGAACGATTATTGAAAGCTTCCGCATGGCCCGTTGCTGGTTCTCGAATTGCCCGCCATACTCCAGATAGCAGCCTGGCGGAAGTTCGATTTTTTCCCCGACGCGTTTCTGAATATCCGCCACGACGCCGCCCATGTCGCGGCCGCGAACGTTCGCGGAGATAATCCAGCGACGCTGATTATTCTCCCGGTTGATCTGAATGGGGCCGGTCACGTTCTTGATTTGAGCGACCTGTGAAAGCGGAACCTGTAACCCGTCGGACGTATGCACCAGGATATTGCCGAGAACTTCGGCGTCATTGCGGTGGCGTTCGTCAAAACGAACCTGTATGCCGAATCTCCGGGTGTTGAGGAATACCTGATCGACCGTTTCACCGCCAATGGCCAGCTCAACCACTTCAAGAATATCGGACACATTGACTCCATACCGGGCGCACGCTTCCCGATCCGCAATGATCTGCACCTGCGGCTGTCCGAAGCTCTGCTCGACGGAAAGATCGACAAGGCCCTTTACCGGGGTAATGACCGCCTTTATCTCTTCAGCCTGCGTACGCAGGACATTGAAATCATCTCCGTAAACCTTAATCGCAAGCTGCGTTTTAACTCCCGACAACAGCTCGTCGAACATGTTCTGAATCGGCTGGGAAAAATTGAGCTGTATGCCCGGATATCCCGACAATGCCTTATTTATGGATTCCACCAATTCAGCTTTATTCTTATGCTTCTTCCATTGCTTGACGGGCTTGAGCATCAGTTGAATATGCGCCGAATTGACAGGGTGCGGATGACTTCCCGCCTCGGGGCGGCCGATTTTTGCGATGGTCTGTTCGACCTCATCGAACATCTTTACCCGTCGCTCAAGTTTCATCACCGTTTCCGTCGCCTTCTCAAGGGATATCGACGGCGCCATGGCAAGGTTCAACTGGATTACACCCTCTTCCAGCGTCGGAATGAATTCCGTACCCAGGCGGGGAACCAGCGTAAGAGAGAAACCAAAAATGGCCAGAGTGCCTATGATTACCACAAGCTTCCGGCGCAAGATAAAGCGGAGAACCGGGTGGTACACTTTTTTCAGCAAAGTCACCACGACAAATTCCTTCTGTGTTCCCTGCTTGAGCAGAAATGTTGATAAGACCGGTGAAAAAACCAGAGCGGCCAGCAGTGATCCCAGGAGTGCGAAGGTGATCGTGAAAGCCATGGGCGCGAACATCTTGCCCTCAACGCCTTCAAGCGTGAAGAGTGGTAAAAAAACTATCACGATAATCGCAACCGAGAAAACGATTGGACGAGCCACTTCACTGCATGCCGAAATTATGATCTCTACTTTGCTTCTGGTCTTGTGCTTTTCATCGGCCAGATGCCGGAAAATATTCTCAACTATTACGATCGATGCGTCACCCAGCATTCCAATAGCTATAGCAATGCCACCAAGCGACATGAGATTTGCCGACATGCCTGCCACGCCCATGCAGATAACCGATACCAGAGCGCAAACCGGTAAAGCCAGCGCTACTATAAAGGCGCTTCGCGCGTTGCCGAGAAATAAAGCCAGAACAAGTATTACGAGTATTCCACCCTGCCAGAGCGCGTCCTGGATTGTTTTGAGTGCATTGTGTACCAGAGCTTTCTGGTTGTAGTAAGCAACCAGTTTGACGCCCCTGGGAAGCGAACGCTGTACTTCAGGAATTTTCTTCTCCAGCCGTTTGATAACGTCGGATGTGTTCTGGCCATACAGTTTCATCACTATCCCGGCAACGACCTCTTCGGTTCCATTGCGGGTCACGACACCCCGGCGGATCTGCTTGCCGTAATCGACGTCGGCGACATCGCAGAGGCGGATCGGCGTACCGTTGACCGATTTTACCTGTATATTGCGCAGGTCGTCAAGCGTCTCCAGCAGGCCGATTCCGCGAACAAGGTATTCCTCCGAGCCTAAAACAAGAAACTGCCCTCCGGCATTGCGGTTGTTCGATGTGACCGAGGTCACCACATCGTCAATAGACAGTTTGTATTTATTCAACGCATCGGGATTCACCTTGATCTGGTACTGCAGCACATGGCCGCCCATCGACAGTATCTCCGTTACGCCCGGTACGGATTGGAGCTGGTATTTAACCGTCCAGTCATTTATCTCGCGCAGCCAGGCGTCGAGGTCTTTCCCTTCGGTATCGACATCCTTATCCGCCGTCAAATAATACATGAACACTTCGCCCAGCCCTGTCGAGATCGGGCCGAGTACCGGCCGCTCGTCCATATCGGGCAGCTCCGCGCTTGCCAGGCGCTCCGATACAATCTGCCGCGCAAAGTAGATGTCGACATTGTCCCTGAAGTAAACATATATGACCGCCATGCCGAACGCGGAGGTCGATTTGACCTGCCGTACGCCGGGCAGTCCGTTCATCGCCGACTCTATGGGGAACGTGATAAGACGTTCGATTTCTTCCGGCGCCATCCCGTGCGCCTCGGCAAATATCGGAACCATGATTGGTGAAATATCGGGAAATGCATCGGTCGGGAGTCTCCGGTATTGAAAGACTCCAAAGACTATGATACCGAGCATGCTGATGAGAATCAGCAGACGGTTTTTTATGCATAATAGCAGTATTTTTTCCATTGTGTATGCTCCTCTTAGTGGCCGTGTCCGGCATGACTGCCGAGTGAACTGGTGACGATTTTCGCCTTAAGCTCGAAAGCGCCATTCTTGACATATTCTGCGCCGGCTTCCAAACCGCTCAAAATACGGATCTGACGCGAGTCACTGTCGCCGGTCGTCACTTCGACCGGCCGAAACCGATTCGGCTCGTGCTGAACAAACAGGACATTCTTATTGTTGAGGACTTGCACCGCGGCCTTATCGACGACCAGCCCTTCTTCGCCCTCGCCTACGTCGATATGTGCGTTCACGAAAGTGCCCGGACGCCAGGCTCCATTGCCGTTGGGCAGGACAACGCGGGCGGTGATTCTCCTGGTCTGAACATCAATCACCGGCGTCACGTATTGAACGGCGCCTTCAGCGAGGTTGTCGGAGCCCACGGCTGCGATCGCAACTTTTTGACCCTGCTTTACTTTGGATGCATCCTTGGGATATACCGCGAGGTTCACCCAGACGCTCGACAAATCAGCCAGCAGGTAAATGCTCTCCTCTTCCGACACATGCTCGCCCGGCGCGATATGCTTTTCGATGATTCTGCCGGAAATCGGGGCTTTCAGTGAGTAGAGCGTCATGCTTTCGTTACTTTCGATTGTCGCAACCACCTCTCCTGCGTTAACAAATTCACCAACTCTGAAATGGGCTTCTTTTGCTATGCCGGGAAACCGCGGTGTGATATGAACAAGGCGGTCTTCATTAAAACCCACCTCGCCTGAAAGATCGATAGAAACGGCGATTCTGCCCGCGCTTGCTTTTGCCAGAGTGATTTCAGCCATGTTCATCCCTTCGGGAGAGATTTCTATTTCGCCTTCTTCGCCATGCGCTCCCGGCGCTTCACCTTCATGTTCATTATGCCCTTTTTCGGCTGTACCCGGACTCTCGACATGTCGGGGACTTTCTGATTTCCCGCAACCTGCCGCAAGTATCAGGAATAGAAACAAGATACCGCCGATAATAAATCTATTTCTCATGTAAAGCCTCCTATAGAATAATTTGTATTGGTAAGGATGTTAATTGCATCAGGTCTGCCGCCGTGTATGCCCATTCAGATTCAATATCGAGTAAATCCATTCTTAAGCGAAGCGTTTCGGACTGGGCTGTGGCCAGGTCAAGAAAACTGGCGCTGCCGGCATTATAGTAATCCTGAAGTATAGTATAGACGGTTTCCGCCTTTTGAATGGTACCGGTTCGCAGAACGGCTATTTTTTTGTTGATTTCCATAAGCCTGCTGTACAAATCCTCTACATCAGCGTCAAGAATGCGCATATCGTTTTCCCGCTGCTTACTGAGTGCCCGGTGCTGAAACTCAATCTGTTTTTGAGCCGCCGTGTTCCGGTTGAAAAGCGGGATGTCCATGGAAAGGCCGACCAGTGGGGCGCTTATCTTCTCCGGCTTTTTATAAATGTATCCTGCTGAAATGTTCATGTCCGGTACGGATTCGGCTTTTAATTGTTTTTTTTGAATTTCCAATCGGGCCAGTTGAACCTCCACGGCGGCAAAACCGGGGTTGTTTTTGATTGCATTACGCAAATCGTCGAGTGAAGGAACCGCAGCTTCGCTATTCAGAGAACCGGACACTTTCAGAAGAATAGAATCCCGTTCACCGCCAAGCGCCGCAAACCGTTTTCGGGCTTGCGCAATCTCACGCACAAATTCACTGCGTTCGATTAAGAGTTGTTCTATGCCGATTTCCGCCCGGATGAGGTCAGTTTTCCTGGATGCTCCGGCATCAACTTTTACGCGAATTTGTTCTGTGGTTTTCTCCGCTGTCTGAATTATTGAATCGAGCAACGTCAGCTTCCGCGAAATAATGGTAATGGGAATAAAGCGGCGGACAATTTCCGCCTCCAGTTCCAGACTGCTGATTTTCCGCTTATTTTGGGCAGCCTCCAGATCCTTCCTTGCGACCTCGGTCCGCAACCGCCTTTTGCCGCCAAGTTCGATAGTCTGGCCGAAAGAGGCTTCAATCTCATTCGCTCCGAATCTCTCCAACCCGATGGAGCCGCTTGGATTCGGAATGACACCAGCCTGCTTAACGCCTTCTTGTGCAGCTTCAATTTCCGATTGGGTTGAATAAATACCTGCGTTTTGAGCGAGAATAAGCTCCCGCGCCTGTGAAAATGAGATGGCGTCATCCGGCGCGACCGGCGGGGCGGCTATCAGTGATATCCAACAGAATAAAGTGATAACAGGTAAACCCCATTTGTGCATAGCGAATCCTTTTTTTTGCGAAATATGGTATTGATTGTTTTATAATTCTTGTTCTCTATACGTCCCCCATCGTCGGATTCAGGGGACATTTCGCACGCGGGATCAATTTTAAACAAGAATACAGTATCGGCGAAACCTGAAAATTCGGATAAGAGAAATTTGCAGCAGAAAGAGGTTTATATCCGAAGCACAATAAACGCAGGATTGTAACCGGTAAAAATAGTTGTTGTAGAATAGTCAGAAGAGAATGGGTTGCAGGCTGGTTGCGTGATCTTAAATTTCATCGGCAGACAGGATGCCGGTGAAAAATACGTATAATGAGGAAACGCCTTTGAGAAATGATAATCCTGCATCAGCTGGATGTCGGAACAGGGGGTACAGCTTTTCGAAAAATCAGCATCCGCGTGATGATCGTGACCGGCAGATGAATGATGGCCCTGATCGTCAGACGCTCCGCAATGAGGTGAATGCGCAAATTCAACGCTTATGTCCGGTCCGGTTTTACACACCACAAGGTGCATACCGAACGAGACGTTGCCGATTAAAAGCAAACAGCAGGCAATAGCGTAGAATTGTTTCGGTTTTTGTGGCATGGTACGAGATCGTGAATATTTCATAATGTAAATATTTAAAAAGATATAATAAAATACACCAATACACTATTATTACGGATATTTATCTGAAATATTTAACACTGTTTAAGGATTCCTGTGGAAATTCAGAAACTTGAAGAATAGTGCCATTTTATGACGTTAAACGTTTAACCATATAACAAATTAATTTATAAAGACATATGTGTAAGGTATCTTTTTTTATGTATTGCATAAGGCAAAAGAATACATAATCCGTTTAAAAAAAATGTTATAATGAAAGTCGGTATTGATAAAATGAAGCGTGGCTATTATTTTTCTGTTATAATATGATCAATAAAAAAGCCTTTATTAAATTAAACGGTGAAATCGGGGATAAAGAGACACCTTGTATCGAGTATATTGATAATGGTTATGATAAAAAACAACAAAAACAGAAAAAGGAAATTAACCAGATTCTGGCGAAAACCATAAACAGGAAATTGAAAGATAAAAAGATATAAGGAACCAGGGTTTTGAACACTGCGCGATTATTTTACTAATGAGGTATTTGTAAGAATATTATCTGTTTACAATTGTTAAAGTTCGGGTAAAACTGCCGTGTTTTAGATTTAACAACAGCACGCCTTTTGATAGCCCGGCCATATCCAGAGAGCAGCTGCCCTGTATTGACACCAGGTGCGTGAGTTGCCTCCCCTTCATATCAAAAACAGCAGCAGAAAAATGGGTTTCTTTCGATGAAATGATAATCTGATCAGACTTGGTGACAAGGTTGAATCCATCAAAGGTTTTTAGAGTTGCAGTATTCAGTATTCCATCCGATTCCGTTTGAAGAACCAGAGACGGTCGTAACAGAGTATCGGAATATTCTGATGAGTAATACAGATGATCCTGCATTTGTATTGAAAGGTCGGGACTTGTTGCCGGTTCAATTATAAAACCATAATTTGGCGTCTGTCCATTAATAAACGCCTTGATAGCCCCGGTGACATCATAGATCTCAACAGAATCAGGCAGGGCAGCCGGTGCGGTGAAGACGGTTTGATGATTGAAATCACCGCCTATTGTTTTCCAGGGCGTTCCGTTTTTTGCGTTAAACCAGGAGCTCTCTTTTGAAACCCAGTCGCTGGTGATAACAAAAAGAGTGCATATTCCTGTTCCATTACTTAAAACGCTCTTCATCTGAAGGTTGAGTGTCGCTTTTTTAATTGGATCGGTAACAGAAGAGAGATCGAAACGAATAGCCACCCGGGCGTACTGTTTTCGTCAGGTTCACTTCGAAAGATGCAGAGCGTCCTCTGCGGAATGATTAGTCTGAGAATCAGATACCATATTTGTTAATGCCGCGTCAGCAAAGATGGCACTGAGATAGGTGTCTTCGCATCCCGAATAATTGCTCCCGTTTTGAAGTATAATCTCTTTTCCAAAGGCAAAGGAGAGGCAGAAAAAAAGTACTATAAATAATTTCCTGTTAAAATTCATAAATTCTCCCATTAAAAGTAAATGTAAAAAGGCATAAAAAATTATATATTGTTGCGATTAAAGTTATTTAGGCAGATAATTATTTATATGTTTATAAATATAGTAAATTATTGTTGTTTTTGCCAAGATTATTTGATCGGAATTATTAAGAACGTGTAAGATTACGTTGCCCGCAGTTAATAGGCGTAGTTTCTAACCCCTTGAAAATAAACCCGTTAATTTAAACGCTTAAGAAAAAATCCCAATCGGTCGATAACTAAAATAGAGACTGGTGTAAGGCAATACAATTCAGAGGGATCTGACAAAATTAACAAGGAGGTTAATTATGATGCACCAGGAAAACCAACCGCTGTTTACGTTTCATGACCGGCCGTTGCGCGATTCTGTGATTCAGAAAGACGAGATAGTCAGTTTAATGATCGATATCAACCTGCTTTCCGCAGATGAGTTTATCAGGAAGCATTGTTCCTTGGCATCACGGCGAAAGTCAACACAGGAGAAGGCTCGCAGCAGATAAATCATATACGGTAAGCTGGTTTTTATATAAAAAACCCCGGTATGGCCATACCGGGGTTTCTTTTATTATAGAATCATTAGCAAAATATCTTCGATCACTTTGACGAACTTAAGCCTAGGCCAAGTCCGACATTTACATAAAAACCTTTTAGATTGAGATCCGGGTCGTGATCACTGCCCGCATCGTTGAAATCCCTTATCCATTCGCTGTTTAATGGTATGAATGTATAACCGATATCGGCATGAATAAGTGGACCAAACCCAAGGCCCGGAATTATCTTTACCAGCTCGATCAGTTTAATGTACCAGTCCAAAACAAGACCGACGTCTGTGGCAAGGCTGAATCGTGTCAACACAGACCGCTTATCATCAACAAAGGCGCTGTCAAAAATATCTTCTCCTCCGGTAAATGCAATTTTATTCTGTAATAAAAACGTGGACATGCCTACACCCACCTGCGGTATAAGCCTTATTTGTTTCTCTTTTCCGGCAAGAAATGCATACCCCAACGTAGCGACGCCAAGACCGCCGACAACTTTTATGGTTCTCACCGGGTTGGTGCCACTCAACTCCCTTTCCATGCCAAGAGCAAAACCTTTACCTCCCAGCACAAAATGCCTGGCAAGAATTATATGTCCCTCTCCGCCTATTGTAAAGTAGTTGTTGATAAAGTCGTCAAACTGATACCCGGAATCGGCATACATGGCTCTCAATTTATCATTCAGCGGTTTCATATCGGTGTTCTTCATGCCGACATTAAACGACCCGTAAATCCCATCCTGCGCCTGCACCCCCAAAACCAATGCCGCTAGAATCAATCCAGCTATACAACGTCTCATACAACAGCCCTCCGTTAAAGGTTTGTTTTTTGAAAATAAATGTTAGTATGCCGTTTCACGTTCAAAAACACTATACCTGATTATATCGAAGGAGTGAGAAAAGGTCAAGCAAAATCGTGGAGAGCAATGCAAGTATGTCAAAATGCATTATCTGTCAACAAGGGAGTCTCACGGAGTCTTTGTTGATGATAAAAACGCCCGGAAGCTTGCTTTGAATGGCGCTTCGAATAAAGCTGAAAACGTTTTTGGCCGATAAAAACGGCTATGCGTCAGAGCGCGCTTTGTATCGACATATAAATACGCAGCGATGTGCGAATAGACGCTGTAATTACTTCCACCTGGGAGCGTTTAAAACGGTTATGCCAGAAACACGCTCTCCGCGCCCTTGGGCGCGAGACCTTCGGATTTTGTCACAAAGGTGGCGGTTACGACGTCGCCGGTAACGTTCAACACGGTGCGTCCCATGTCCAGGAGTCTGTCCATGCCCAGGATAATGGCGATTCCTTCGGGCGGTATGCCTACGGCGCTGAGTACCATCATCAGCATGGGAATGGAGGCGCCGGGAACGCCGGCAGTGCCGACCGCCATAAGCACCGAAAGTATCACCACGATGAGCATCTGGCCAATGCCGAGAGGAATGCCGAACACCTGCGACAGAAACAGCACGGTAACGCCTTCGTACAGCGCAGTGCCGTTCATGTTCATGGTTGCACCAAGTGGAAGGACAAATCCGGCAATGTCCTTGGGGATGCCCAGCTTTTCTTCGGACTCTTTTATTGTCGTGGGAAGTGTAGCATTGCTGGAGCTTGTGGAAAAAGCGGTCACCATTATCGGTATTACACGGCGAAGAAATTCAACAGGTTTAACCCTGCATACAAAGTATAACAGTATCGGATAGACAATAAACAGGAAGATGATATATCCGGTAAACGTGAGTACGACAAAGAATAACAGTTTTTGAAGAAGGTCGATGCCGAATCGTGCGACCACATTGAATATCAGCGCGGGAACCGCAATCGGCGCGAGGTTCATTGCCATACCCACAATTTTTATTAACGCCTCGGATAGCACCTCCAGCGATCCTGTCACATACCGTGTTTTATCCGATTTAACCATAGTAAGCGCTGCGCCCAGCATCAAAGCGAAGAATATAACAGACAACATCTCCATGTTAACCATTGAGGAAAGGGGATTTCGCGGCACAATGTTAATAAACGTATCAATACCGAATCCGCCTCTCTCGTTGAACGATTGGGTTTTCTGCATCATTTCGCCCCGATAGGTTTCGAGAAGCCGTGTCTGTGTCGCCTGATCAAAGCCTTTGCCCGGTTTAAAAATTGAAACGGAGCTCATTCCTATGATCGTGCTGATCGAGGTAAGCATCATGAAAAACACAAAGGTTTTCATGCCGATGCGTCCCAGACGGCGCAGGTCTCCCAGGTTGGTAACCCCGACGGTCAGTGTAGAGAATACCAGGGGAACCACCGTCATGAAAAGCAGATTAAGAAAAATCCTGCCCAGCGGGCCGGTGATATATTTAATGAGGAAATCGTTGACAAATTTGTTAAATCCCGGATTGCGTGCACCAAGAATGTTGGCAATAATACCCAGAACGATACCGGCAACCAGGCCGATGAGAATCTTGTTATGAAGAGCGACTTTCTTCTTTTTTTCCATACTCTCCCCCGATTATGAAATGTTTTAAAGATTCTTGCCTCTCCACCTAATGGAGGCCGAACGTTTTTTTGCGCGTGAAGAGAACTTTTATTTTATGAAGTTATTTTTCATTAAAATTTATAAGTTATTAATATAACTATTTTCAAAGGGGTGTTATATGAAAACCGCATAATTTCGATTTGAAAACGATTATTGTTTCCCCAGCAGTGCCTCTACTCCGGTCTCGATATCCTTCGGCGCGTGCGCAATAAAATCAGGTGTTGCTTTTAAAATCGCCTCCGGGTTTTCAAAGCCCCAGGTTACCGCGATGATTTTTACCCCTACTTTTCTGCACGCCTCGATATCCCTGACTTCATCGCCGACATACACGAAATGCTCTTTTTTTATTCCGGTCTTCGAGAGAAATTTCTGAATGGTGCGGTTTTTTACAAACAGGGAGAGGCCGATGTCGCAGTAAACATGATCGACAACGCTGATGCTCTTGAGTGTCAGGAAACGGCGGATATTGTCCGCTTTGTTGGTTGAAATGATCGCAATGGTATAGCCTTTTTGTTTAAGGTGTTGCAGAATGATTTCCATGTCATCAAACAGGGGGAACCGGTCCATGCTTCCGCTTGCTTCCCTGCGCGCCGCCCGGATGAAAAACGGGATTTTAAACGCGGAAATATTCAAAAACCGTATCCTTTCGAGCATCGAGAGTTTTCGCAGGGTTTCGATACTATGCATTTCAATCCTGCGTCCGCCATATTTTTTTGCCAGGTGTGTATTATAAATGTCTATGAAAATTTTTGTCGAGTCGGCAATCGTGCCGTCGAAATCGAAACAGACGCATTTATTCATAGTTGGTTTTGGCTCTTTCATTTTTTTATCGGTGAGTAGTAATATACCCTATGACTTTTCACCATTCAAGCGACTTTTCGGAAGAAAACAGTACCGGTTTTTTTGTAAGGGGATCGATGAACGCCAGGCTTTTTGCCAGAAGCTGCAGAGGCTTTGCATAGTCCGGCTCCTGTTTCCCGGCGAGCTCCGGATAGAAGAGGTCGTGCATGATTTTACACCCCAGAGTGCTGAGGTGGATGCGCAGCTGGTGTTTTTTTCCGGTGAGCGGTTCGCATAGGAAAAGGCCCGTGTCACCCCTCTTTTCCGCAAGACGTATCCTTGTCCGGGCATTGACCGTTCCCGGCTCAACCTTCATCCTGAACCAGGGTTCTCCCGTAACCAGCCTGTTTTCCACAAGCCATTCCGTGCCGCTGATTCCGGCGGGTATTTCGGCAACAGCATGATACAGTTTTGTCACCCTGCCCAGAGGGAAGAGCCTCTGGTATATGCCGCGCGTGCTGCGGTTTGTCGAAAAAAGCACGATGCCGGCAGTCTCCTTGTCTATTCTGTGCAGGGGGGAAAGGTCGGCTGTTTTTGTCCTGTTTTTCAGCCGGTAGAGCAGGCATTCGTTGACAAAAGGCCCGGACGGCGTAACCGGCAGGAAGTGCGGTTTGTCCGCAACCAGGATATGTTCGTTTTGAAAGAGTATTTGTTCGGCAAAAGGAACAACCGGTTCACAGTCCGATTCCCGGTAATAGAATAATTTTGCGGAAGGTGCGTAGGGGGTGTCAAAGGTAATCGGGCGCATATTCGAGTCAAACACGCTGTTTGAGGCTATGCGCGCATGCCACACCGCTCTGGAGATTTTCGGAAATCGCTGCGCAAGAAAATCAAGCAGGGCCGGATAGGGCGGCTCCATCTCCGGAAGTATGACAAAAGAGGGGGCAGGGGCTCTTGTTATCATTC
>Ga0105099_10000451_pt1 | contig 28185 bp, 23 predicted proteins | sample PPLLak3cmMay2015_2_FD_79138 | JGI IMG/M metagenome (GOLD analysis project Ga0105099, IMG submission 79138) | Freshwater sediment microbial communities from Prairie Pothole Lake near Jamestown, North Dakota, USA - PPLs Lake P8 Core (1) Depth... | ecosystem: Environmental > Aquatic > Freshwater >... | reverse complement strand
AGCGGCTTCTCCCTGATAAAAGTAATGGACAACGGGTGCGGCATGGGTCGGGAGGATATGTTACAATGCCTCCTGCGGTACGCCACCAGCAAAATTGCGACCGCCGAGGATCTTTTCGCCATTGCGACCCTGGGTTTCAGGGGTGAGGCGCTTGCCAGCATCGCCGCGGTGAGCAGGTTTACCGTTGCCAGCAGCGACAACGGCGAAGGCTTGGGACATGCGATCAGCGCCGAAGGCGGCGTTGCCTCCGCTATACGGCCTGCGCAGCATACCCGCGGCACGACCGTGGCATGCCGCGACCTTTTTTACAACGTACCTGCCAGGAAAAAATTCATGAAGAGCGAAAAGGCGGAGCGCATGGCAATCGCGCGGCTGATCGAGAACATGGTGCTCTCATTCCCTGCGGTTCATTTTACCTGCACCGCGGAAGGCAGGCGGAGCATCGATGTCCCTGCTGTCAACACCGTGCACATGCGTATCGCGCAGATCGGCGGCACCGAATTCGCCAAAGGCCTCATCAGATGCCAGGGCAGAGCCGCCGGCATGTCGGCACAGATCTATATAACTCCGCCCGGCGCTGCGCGGGCGCGGCCGGGTTTCCAGAACCTGTACGTCAATCTGCGGCGCGTTGATAACGATTCGGTCACCTATGCGGTTCGCGAGGCATTTTCCCGTTTCATTACTCACGCTTTGAAACCCGCGTGGTTCTGCTTTCTTGACGTCGACCCGTCGCATATCGACGTTAATATCCATCCCACAAAACAGAAGGTTAAATTTGACGATGAACGGGCGCTTTTCAGCTTCATATACAACACGGTGTTTACCTCGGTTTCAGGCGCCCTGGACGCACAAAGCAAACCTGCGCCCAAAACGCAGGAGCTGCCGCCTGACACCGCAGGCAGGTATTCCGAATCCGGCGCCAGGTTGACGCCTGACGATTCACCGCTGAATTTGGGCTTTATAACCCCGGACAAACCTGCCCCGGTCACCGTGCAGACAACGTTGCCGTTTCTTTCGATCCTGGACGATGGGAAGTTTGTTGAAAAAGAGGTTGAAAAGCAGCGGGGGAATACTGTAGAATTATCTGAGGAAACATGGAACCTGATACCGTGTTATCAGATTCATAAGAGGTACATTCTTGCGCCCATAAAAAACGGGATTGTGATTATCGACCAGCATGCGGCTCACGAGCGTATTCTGTATGAAGAGGCGCTGCAGAGTATCAGGCGGGGGAGAGCCGAGTCACAGCGTCTTCTGTTTCCGGTTATGTTTGACCTGTCGCCCGCTGAAAAGGAGATTGTGGTTTCTTCGCGGGAATATTTCAGTGCGCTGGGCTTTGACGTGCAGGATTTCGGCGGACGTACCATTGCGGTGTCGGCGATGCCTGCCGCCGGATTTATGAAATCCTCCACAATCGAGGAAGCGGTGCGCGAGATGGTCGCCAACCTGATCGAGGAGAAAGACCGGGATATTTTGTCCGAACCGCAGAAACATTTTGCAGCATCATTTGCCTGCGGCAGCGCGATAAAATTCGGGCAGGAGCTGAAACTTGAGGAGATGAATTCGCTTCTGACCGGCCTTTTTGCAACGGAGAACCCGTATATATGCCCGCACGGCCGCCCGACACTGGTAAGGATTTCGCTCGAGGAGTTGGGTAAAAGGTTTTTGCGATAGCAGGTAATAATACCGGGAATAAAAAGAACAAAAGTAGCGGCGAGAATTTTTACATATATCCGGTGTGACCGGAAGAGGAAGTTCCCATGAAAGTGGTAAAAGAAGGCGACACAGCAGTGGTTCGGTTTCCTGCACGGTGTGAAGGTACATTTACCAAAACACTGATCGAGCTGCTGCGGGAAGATGCAAATAAGAACCTGCCAAAATGCATTCTGGATCTGTCGGAAACCGGTTTTATCGACAGCAGCACCGTGGGCACCCTGGTGCGGCTCGAGAAGGATTTCAAGTCCCGGAATGCGGCATTGATTCTACGTTCGCCGCAGGAGAGCATTCTTGAGCTGTTCAAGGAGACCGGCCTGGACGCGATTTTTGATATCGAGACGAAAACCGGATTTTCCGAGAAGCTCCTGGACATTTTTGAAGAGATCGTCGAGATACGCCTGGAAATCAATCCGGAAAAGATAAAAGATGTTTTTATCATGCATCTGTCCGGGATTATGAGCCATCCAGAAGGATCGAGATTTTTCAAGCAGCAGTTTTTACTCGCCATGGCTGACTATAAGAAGATACTCCTCGATTTTGGAAATCTTACCTTTTTCGACAGCTTAAGCGTCAGTGTTGTTCTCAGTATGAATAAACTTCTTAAACAGACCGGCGGCACGCTCAAATTCGCCGGCGCCAACTATATCGTCAGCGACCTTTTCACCACCCTGAATATCGATAAAATAATACCGGTTTTTGATACGGTGGAGGAGGCGTTGAGGGGATTTTAGGCTTTATTTCAGAAGCCTATAAAGAAAAGCAAACGAATAAACCCACCGACGGATATCAGCGGAATTTGTATCCGACTTCCCCCATTTAACCTCTTTTATTCCGGCTATTTAATACGTTATTTATTGGAACATAGAATTATTTTAATAGTTCATCGATCCATATATTTTTACAAAATCATCCTTTGTCATTTATTGCCAAAAACCGTGAAAACACCAAAAATATCAATCCGCTCAATCGGCTGCAGAACCAACCAGGAGGAGATGGCCTCGCTGGGTTCGCGGTTGCGGGATAGCGGATATTGCCTGGTGCAGGGCAGCGCGGGGGCTGATATTGTTATTGTCAACACCTGTTCGGTAACCGGCGGTACGGAATCCAAGGTAAAACGGCTCATAAAATCGATCGCGCGGAACTCGCCGGGCAGCAGGATCCTTGTTACGGGGTGCCTAGCGCAGCAGATTCCGGGGGAGTTGAAGGATATTCCGGGCGTATGCTGGGTGGTGGGTACTTCGTATAAAGACGAGATCGTGCGGATTATCAGGGAGGGCAGGGACGGGGTTTTCTGCGCTGAATTAACGAAAGATAAAACGCCGGTCACCCTGTATGATAACGGGTGTTATGATCCGGAGCAGGATGCGCGGACGCGCTTTCATATAAAGATCCAGGAGGGATGCGACTTCGGGTGCAGCTATTGCATCGTGCCGATTTTGCGGGGGCCGTCGCGGTCCGTGCCTGCGGATGAGATTAAGCGGATATGCAGGCAGGCGCTGGACGGCGGGTGTAAGGAGGTTGTGCTGACCGGGACCCATATAGGCCAATACCGTGACGGAAGCAATTATACGCTTGTTCAATTGATTGACGATATTGTATGCTATAACTATGATTTCAGGCTGCGTTTGAGCTCTCTTGATCCGAGGGATTGCAGCACAGATATGCTTCAGAGGATCGGGGAAGGGGAGCGGATATGCGCGCATATTCATTTGAGCGTGCAGAGCTTCAGCCCGGAGGTTTTAGCAGGCATGAACCGCCGGTACCGGGATTACGACCTGCTGATAGAGCGGCTGGACTCGTTTCGCAGGAAGCGGCCCCATGTCGCGATCGGCGGGGATTTTATCGCCGGATTTCCGGGGGAAACGGAGGCAATGTTTGAAGAGACTCTGGATACCGTCAGGAAGCTCGGATTCAGCTATGGGCATGTATTCAGATATTCACGGCGGCCTCATACTGCGGCGTGTGAAAGGAAAGGGCAGGTCAGCGAAAAAATCAAGACGGAGCGGAGCGACCTGTTGCGGGTATGTCTTGCAAAACTGCGCAGCCGGTTTATAAACAGCCAGGTGGATACGGTTATGCACCGGATAATCGTTGAGCAGGAAAATCCCGCGATAGGGGTAACGTCGAATTATATCCGTGTTGTTGTTCCGCAGGCTTTTGCACAGAGAAATACCTGGCAGCAGGTGCGTCTGAAGAAATTTCAGGCGGATGAAAATATATGTGAAGCGGTTTTTTTATAAAGGAAAATCAATCATGGCGTCCAGACATGAGCAGGAAGAGCGGTATCAGCGTATCATCGAGAACATACAAAGGCTGCCGTCACTGCCCGAAATAGCCACGAAACTGCTCGATGTGGTTAATTCGCCGCACACCTCGGCGGATGACGCGGCGTCGCTGATCGAAAAGGACCCCGGCCTTACTACCACCGTGCTGCGCATGGCGAACAGCGCGTTCTACGGCATGCCCAGAAGCGTCTCTTCGGTGTCAAGCGCTGTGGTGATTCTGGGTTTTAACACGATACGCTCGATTGTACTCAGCGCCTCTCTGATGAAGATTTTCTCAGGGAGAGACGCGATACGGGGCTTTGACCATGTCAGATTCTGGCGGCATTCGATTATGTGTGCGCTTGGAGCAAAACTGATCGCCCGGCGGTGTATCAACACCCTGACGCTCGACCCGGAGAGCGCGTTCTGTGCCGGCATTCTGCACGATATCGGCAGGCTTATTTTCGGGCAGTATGTGACTGCGGAATTTGGTTCTGCGTGCAGGCTTGCTGTGGAGGAGAAGATGCCGCTGGTGGATGCTGAAAAAAAGGTGCTGGGCATCACGCACGCGGACATCGGCGCCATGCTGGCGGACAAGTGGGCTCTGCCGCTGGACCTTGAGAACGCTCTGGTATATCACCACAACCCTGCGAATGCGGATAAATCGTTGCCGTTTGTCACAGCGGTTCACTGCGCGGATCAGATGGCGCATAAGGCTGGCGCTAATCTGTGGGAAAAAGAAGAGTCCCCGCCTGCGTGGGAAGGGGTGTATGAGACGCTTGGTTTCGGCGATGAGGATTTTTATCGTGTTTTTGAGGAGCTGGAAAAAGGCGGAGATAAGCCGGATGAGTTTTTAGCGTTGATTAATTATGGGTAGGAATGTATGATATACAATTTAAGATTTCAGATTTTTTATATAGATGGGGAATGTTTATATAGTAATTACTACTGACGTCAGGGTTTGTGAAATGATATAATGCAAAACCGATTGATTTTATAGCGATTATGGTCATAAGGACCGTTGCGCTCATTCCAATCAGGCTGATAATACAATAAACGCGTATATGAAAACAGATATCATCGATTTAATTCTGCGGAAGGTTGACACTCTGCCATCGCTTTCACCGGTGATTCAGAAGATCGGCACAGTGATGGCTGATCCGGAGGTTTCGGCGTCCGACATCGTCGCCATACTGAAGCTGGACCCTGTTATTGCGGGAAAGGTGCTTCGGCTTGCCAATTCAGCATATTTTGGCATACCGCGCACCGTCTCCTCCCTGCAGAATGCTGTTGTTATCCTGGGACAGCGCCGTGTATACTATCTGACGCTTGCATCCGGCGCGCTTTCGTCGTTCAAAGCGGCCGGCGCTTTACCTTTTGATAAGATCCGGTTCTGGAAGCATTCGATAACCGCGGCAATGGTGAGCGAGTCCATTGCAAAACATATCAAACGGTACGAACCCATCGAGACGGAGGACCTGTTCTGCGCTGGCATTCTGCATGATATCGGCAAGCTTGTGCTCGGCGTCTATTATCCGGTGTGCGTATCTGCCGGATACCTCCAGGCGTCGCAGACAAAAACGCCTTTTTTTAAAAATGAGGAGGAGGAGGTTTCACATACGAAAATAGGCTCCATGGTTGCAGAGCGGTGGAATTTTCCCCCAAGCCTTGTCCAGGCGATTTTGAACCACCACACTCCCGTGTCGGCCGCATCCTTTCAGAAATCAGTTGCTATAGTGCATGTTTCGGATATCATGGTGCAGCTTATCGGGTTTAACACGGCGCTCAATGAGCCGCACCCTCCCCTGGACGAACAGGCGCTCAGGCTGATCGGCCTGGAGGTTGAAAGGCTCAAAGTCATTGCCGATGAGACCATTGCGAATGAAAGAAAAGTGGAGTCGATGATGGATTTTGTGCGGTGAACCGTGGTTGAAATAGTATATATTATAGCGGGCTTTTTTTTGTCGGTACTTGTTTTGCATGGTGTGACGTATCAAAGGATGAGGTGCCAATGAATTTTTTTTCGCGGTTGAAAGAGGGGCTTGCCAAGACGCGGATGCAGATCAGCAGCATTCTTGGCGGGACAAGAGTGTTTGATGATGCATTTTATGAAACCCTCGAGGAGGCTCTTATCGCCGCGGATATCGGATTGGACGTATCTCTCGAAAATATCAACCGCCTTAAAGAGAGAATACAGAACGATACGGTCACCACGGTGCATGAAGCATATACTTTTTTAAAAGAGATTATTTCCGGGGACCTCGCAGTTCCGCAAACAGAAGCGCCGGCACCAGGCAAGCCGTGGATCGTTCTGGTCGTTGGCGTTAACGGCACCGGAAAGACCACGACGATAGGCAAGATTGCTCAGCAGTACCGGGAGCAGGGAAAAAAGGTCATGCTTGGCGCGGCGGATACGTTCCGTGCAGGGGCTATTGAACAGTTGAGGATCTGGGCGGAAAGGACCGGCTCCGAATTTGTGTCGCAGCACGAGGGTGCGGATGCCGCTTCCGTTGCGTATGACGCATTGGAGGCAGCAAAGGCGCGGGGTGCGGACATTCTGATTCTCGACACCGCGGGCAGGCTGCACAACAAAACAAACCTTATGAATGAGCTTGAAAAGATTGTCCGTGTGCTGAAGCGGAACACTCCCACCGCTCCCAACGAGACGCTTCTTGTCCTGGACGCGACAACCGGTCAGAATGCGATTAAACAGACGGAGGTTTTTCACAAAGCGCTGGGCCTTACCGGACTGGTCATTACAAAATTAGACGGAACTGCAAAAGGCGGCATAGCCATCGCCCTGGTCAAAAAATTCGGCGTTCCAATCAAAAAAATCGGTGTCGGCGAAGGATTGGATGATCTGCAGGATTTTGATCCCAAGGCGTATGTGGAGGCGATGCTTGGGGAAATCGGCGGCGTATGAGGGAATCACTGATTCTTTACCTGATTGCTATACAGAATCTCTTTTCTTTCTGCCTTGCATCAAAAACTTTCACCGTGAAACCGTCAAACCGTTCATTTATTCGACAATAGTCACCTTGCTGCAGATAATACCGTTTTTCTGCGTTTCCAGCCTGCACAAATAGACTCCTGACACGGCGCTGCCGGTTTTCCATTCGATGTGCTGTTTTCCGCTGTTGAGGCGTCCGTTTAAAATGACGCCGGTTTTTCTTCCTTGTATATCATAGAGAGTCAGGGTTATATGCTGTGCCGCAGGAAGTGAAAACGCGATGATCATGGCTGATCCGGACGGGTTCGGATAATTGACAAGAGATATTTTATCGCGGGTTTTGACGTCGCTTACCGGGGCGTCGGATACCGTCAGCGTTTTAAGCACCTCTCTGATGGAGACCAGTGCGGCCTGCTTTGCCTGGGTCAGCGTGATAAGCGAGTCCCCGACATGGATGAATCCGGCGGCCTGGCAACGAAAGGGATCGTTTGCCGAGTCGTGCTTCGCTTTATACCACATGCCCAGGTAGGCCATATACTCGCACAGAAAACTTTGCGGGTTCCCGTTCCAGTCGATTACAGCCTTCACGGTGGTCTGGCTGTTCACCGCATCGGCGATTTTCTGCACGGGAAGCGTGGAATGGCGGGCATAGTTTACCGCCACAGTACTGTCGGGCGGGGCTGGGGTCGGTTGTCTTGGTATTTCATAGTCGTTCTGCCAGGTTTTCAGGTTGCGCGCATTATTCTCGATTTCCCATGATGCGGGCCGCGCCGCTCCGAAGCTGATAATGGCTGCCGGGTGAAGAGAGTCGGTGATTTTCCAGAAGTCTTCCCATGTATCCTGGTAATCCACTTCAAAGAGGCCGGTATAGGTTCCGGGTTCTGGAAAAAAAGAGTACACATCAAACCCGTAGTTTTCCCAGTTTCCCCCTTGCCAGCCCCCGGGGTTTAAGGATGCGTCGGTGCAGAACTGGGCAATCATCAGGCCGGTCGGATTCCAGAAGCCGGTAAGCATGACAACCGGCCTGCCTTTTTCGGCGTTTGCCGCTGCGTATATACAAATAATACTGGTAATCACTGTTAGTACACTTGTTTTTTTCATCATTTCAATAGCCTCTATTTTTACAGGATATGTTCAATTCATATTAAGGAGTGTTATTGAATCAGTTTGTTGATACCCTTGAAAGTACCACACCAGATGTTTCCCCTGGAGTCGCATACGATTGCCGATACGCTGTTTGAACTGAGCCCTCTGGTAACGTCAATCGAGGTCCAGGTGGCGCCGTCGAATCTGCTTATACCGCGCCCGCCGGAACCACCCTCACCGCACCATACATTTCCTTTTTTATCGACAAGGAGACTCGATATATTATTTAAGGAGAGTCCCGTGGTTTTATTGTAGCTTGTCCATGTTTTCCCGTTGAATGTACTTATCCCTTTTTTCGTGCCGCACCATACTATACCCCTGGAATCTATCGCAATTGCCCTGACGATGTCTGATGCGAGGCCGTTCCTGCTGGTCCAGGTAGTCCATGCTTTCCCGTCGAATTTACTCAATCCGCGGTTGGTGCCGAACCAGACGTTATTCTGCGAATCCGCTGTTATTGCCCAGACAAAATTGTCGGCAAGGCCTTTTGACGAGTCGAATGTCGTCCATGTTTTTCCGTCATATCTGCATACCCCTCCGTATTCGGTACCGATCCATACATTGCCGGGCTTATCGACGGTTATCGAACGGGTATAGTTGGAGGATAAACCGTTTGCGGTTGTGTAGGTTGTCCATTTTTTGCCGTCGAATCTGCTGACCCCGCTTTCGGTGCCGAACCATTTATAGCCCGCCCGGTCTATGGCCACAGCCCACACATGTTCGCCGGCCAGGCCGTGTTGCAGCGTATAGGTATGCAGGATTCTGCCGTTATTGGCACACACGCTCACCCCGCCATCAAATCCTGCCCAGACAGAGTCGTTTGATATGGCGATGCTTCTTATTAATGCATTATTCATAATCTGCATGACTTTCGGGTTTGCATGCATAAGAAATACAAGCGCAGAGCATAATAGTATCGTGAACAGTTTATGCCTCACAGAACCTCCAGTACAGGTGTATCGAGGATACGTGTAGTATTGAAAAAATAATTGTTACAATTCCGGAAAACAGAGTTTTGCATGCTGCGTTTTGAATCTGTTTTTCCCCTGTTACATCATCCAGTTTGCCTGATCAGGCGAGTCGCATTACTACAATATAATAAATAATTCCGGAGAGCGATATAAAAATAGCAGAAGCGTTGGGTCGCCTGGAGAGCAACGATTCAAGCGGATACAAAACAAAAAAGCCGATCCCAGTGGAACGGCTTTTTAGGAGGATTTTGAAGATGCTTTTATTTGGATTCAGCATTAGGATGCTTATCCACTATTAATTGTAGAGCAAAAAGAAAAAAAAGTCAATAAAAAAAATAAATTATTTTTCAAGCCTGGAATAACGGCCCGATTCAGCAGTAATTTCAGTGACGAGCTCCGGCGCCTGAAAGAGATTTAATGGTTGCATTTACGATTCGTTGATAGGATAATTTAGTACGACAGGTGCCGGTTTTGTAAGCCGGTTGTATATTTACCAGGTGTCGCTTTATGCAATGGAGGAAATGTGGATAATCCGATCTGGACGTATATTTTCGGGGCGCCCAAGGAAAAGCGGCTGACGGTGGAGCTTATGAAGTCGCTTCCGGCGTTCGAGGGCCTCTCGGGGAACGAGCTGTTGACGGTTGAACGTACCATTCATCTGCGCAAATACGGCGCAGGCGAGGTTATTTTCAATGAGGATATGCCCGGCGCCGGCATGTATATCATTCAGTCGGGCGAGGTTTCGATAATAAAAAAGATCGACGAGCGGAACGACGTGGAGCTGGCGGTTGTCAGGGAGCGGAGCTTTTTTGGAGAGCTGGCGCTGATCGATGAAATGCCGCGCAGCGCAACGGCAAAAGCTTTGAAGGACACGGTTCTTTACGCTTTTTGCAAGCCGGACCTTGAAAATATCATGGATCGTAACCCGCGCCTGGCGTCTAAGATCATCATGAACGTTGCGCGCCTCATCTGCAAGCGGCTCGTGCAGGCGAACGAGAACCTTGAAGTCATTAAAAAGAAACTGCTTCAGCACGGAGATATCTGTGAAAAGTAAAATAAGAAAGTCTTCCCATGTTGTCGTCAAATTCGGGTATTATACTATGGTTGCAGGGGTTCTCGTAGCCATGGTATATTTTTTCAAACTGCTCTTCGCGCCGCTTTTGGCTTCGGTACTCTTCGCGCTGCTGCTGGATCCTGTTGTAAACTATTTCGAAACCGCGGGGTTCAAACGGATACGGGTTCTTTTCGGCATATATATTTTCCTGGTTATAGGCGCGGCGTGCGTTGCGGTTTTTGTCGTGCCCAAATTCATATCCGAAGCGCAGAATTTCGCCCGGCACCTGCCGGAGTACAAAGTTTCCATAAAGGGGGCGCTGACCGAACTGCAGTACACGTTGCAGCAGAAACTACCTGACGTTAAAATACCCGATGTCATTCCCTTGATCAAGAGCAGGATTCCGGGCGGGAACGGCATGAACATCGAATCGGTGATCGACAACCTGTCGAGTTTTTTTGCCCTGCTCTCGCTGGTGGTAATCGTCCCTATCGTAACCTTTTTTCTGCTTGCCGATGGCCATCTGATAGCGAAGGCGTTTCTTGCCATGGTCCCCAATACCTATTTTGAAATGTCGATTCTTCTCATCCATAAAATTATTTCTTCCCTGAAATCTTTTTTAAGAGGCCAGATGATAGATGCAGCCGCGGTCGGCATCATGACGACCGCCGGACTTGCCGTTATCGGTATACCCTATTTTCTTGTCATCGGTATCGTAGCGGGCGTGGGCAATCTCATTCCCTATCTGGGACCGGTCATTGGCCTGGTGCCTGCACTTTTTGCCGTTGTGATGCAGCCCGGCGGTCTCACGGCCATTGCAGTTATTAAGGTAATAATCGTTATCGTTCTGGTTCAGTTCATCGAGGGCACGTTTGTGTATCCAATCGCGGTGGGCAAAAGCGTGAATCTTCACCCGCTGGTGGTGATTATCGGCGTTACGGTGGGCGGGCAGATCGGCGGTATTGTAGGCATGCTCATTGCGATACCCCTTATCAGCATAGTCATCGTAACCTTCCAGGTGCTTCATTCGTATCTGAAGAGTTACTCGATCATATAAGCTGGCACGTTATAAATAGCATGCATAATCGTTCTCGACGATTTAAATTCAATTGACTTTTGGTGACGAGAAGAAGGGGCTGGAGCGAAGATTAAAAAATGGTCTGCGCTGAAAATGCAGATACTTTAACCACCGGCTTGAAACCTGTTTATTTTCCGGATGCGTGCATAAGCGAGCTGACCTTCCCTTCAACAAACAGTGAAATATCGGTTACCGACTTCTCGATCCGGATAAGCTGTATGCACAAACCGGTCAGAAATACGAAGAGAATTATCGATAGCGCGATAATAGTGTACAGTACCATCCTGTTTTTCTCCTGTATGTTTTATCGTTTATTTTTTTCCCGCCCTGCGGCTGTTGAAAAGCTCTTACAGGGCTCCCGATGGGCGCATGACGGGAAAGCGGCATTTTTTCCGTTTGAAGTTTTCGTATCCCGCTTTTGCAATCATCGCCCCGTTGTCGGTGCAGAGTCCCGGTGATGGAAAATATACATTGCCGGCAAAGGCGTCCTGCATTTTCCTGCGAAGGAAGTTATTGCAGGCGACACCGCCCACCAGGGCAATGCGCTGCAATCCGGTCGCTGTTGCTGCTGAAGCGATATTTTTAACCAGAGAATCGGTTACGGCTTTCTGAAACGAATGGCATATCAGCGGCATGTTTTCACGTTTGTAGCCGGCGTCATGATCGTTGAGGAAATATTTGACGGCGGTTTTAAGCCCGCTGAAACTGAAGTCAAATTCCCCGGTTGATACGCGCGCAACCGGGAAGCGGATACTCTCGCCCGCAGTATGCAGAGCCGCCTGTTTTTCAATATCCCTGCCCGACGGGTATGAAAACCCCAGCAGTTTTCCAATTTTATCAAACGCCTCGCCTGCAGCATCGTCGATGGTTCGTCCAAGGCGCTCGTACACCCCGAAGTCGTCAACGCGGTAAATTGCCGTGTGGCCGCCGGACACTACCAGTGCAAGAAAGGGAAAATCCAGGTTTGTATGTTCAAGCATGACGGAGGCGATATGCCCCTCAAGATGGTTCACCCCGGTGATCGGCAGAGAATAACTGCAATGCAGGCCGAGCGCGAAGCTGATGCCGACCAGCAGGGCGCCCGCAAGTCCGGGAGAGTCGGTTACGGCAATCAGGTCCAGATCCCGGGGGGTAAGGCCATTTTCGAGCAGTATGGCGCTGCACAGGCGATCTATCTTCTGCAGGTGTGCGCGCGAGGCTATCTCAGGAACGACGCCCCCGAACGCCGCGTGAATATCCTGGGTATAGACTGTGTTTGCCACGATGGTTTCATCCACGAGCAGGGCGATTGACGTTTCATCGCACGATGTTTCCAATCCAAGTACGCGCATGCTGCTTTCATTCTCTTTCAATCAGTCCGGCAAGGACCGGGTCGCTGCCGAGGATCGCTTCCAGTTCGCGGCCGCAGTTGATAAATGAGATCGATGCGTGCTGCATCTGGATAATCTCGTGTATTTTTCTGAGATACTGCATCTCTTTCTCATAAATATATAATATCTGATTAAAATCGATGGCAATGTGGAGGTTGACGGGATTCTGCAATGCCTGGGTTATTCTGCTCCAGAGAGTTTTAAAGTCGGCATCCTTGATCGCGTGGGAGTAGAGCGGAATGGCGAGCGGTCTTTTCTGCGCCGGTTGATGACCGTATCCGGCCTGCGGGGTTTCCGGCATGCCGAAAAATTCAGTGCCTCTTGTCGCGCCCTGGCTCCCTGCTGCCGGGACAAACCCGGTTTCAGCCTGCGGCGGCGGCGTATCCCGATTCGATTCCAGGTAGTGGGAAAACTGTTTGTCCTTCAGATCGAAGGTTGCCTGTTCCAGGTGAGACTGCCCGCCGGTGCCGGAGAAACCGGAACGCACGTTTCGGACTATCTGAATGTTCTGCTGCTTGTCCATCTCATTTATCTGATCCTGCGGCAGCCTGGCGGGGTCGTCCTGCACGACCTGTGCGGGTGGCTCTGTTTTCGATTCGACCAGCGCCTTTTTTATGGAATCAAATTCGGCGGTCTTTTTTTCTATTTCAGCCTGAAGCTCATTTATGGAGGAGGAAGTCGAAGCAAGGTTGAAAAGATTCATAATGCATAACACCAGAGAGGCGAGACCTATCAATCCCACACTTCCATAAATTATGTATACCATATTAAAGTTCATTACAGTCTTACCCTGAAACCTGTATTAAACCTTCGGAATAAGAAACATATAGACTTATTCTGCTGTTTTGCGTAAAAGGTTAAAGAACTAAAGTGCCGCAAAGCCTATAATCAAATATTCAAAAGCTTCCGGCTTAGAATATAATTTTTCAGTATATCCCCGACAAAATATTATATAGCAAAGCACCCAAACTCATTTTCTATCCAGCTATTCCGGGTTAACTAAAGCATTTTCATCGCAAAGATAAATTTTCCTTGATTCGGGTATTTTTACTTTTTACAGATAAATTATAGTATCCGGCCCCTTTTTTTTCAAGTCAAATATAAGCGACTCTTCTTTTTTATCTTATTGATATTATGTAAGTAACGGGTTTTGCCCGTCTGTTGGCATATAAATAGCATACAGTATAATAGGTAAGATATACTTTTTTCAAGCGAGTGGTAAAATGTTCAATGCTCTGATAATTGATGACGATGTCTCTTCCCGGGGAATATTCAATAAAGCTTTAAGACGCCTTGGATGCAATGTCCGTGAAGCTGAAACAGCAGAAAAAGGAATATCCCAGCTCTCCTCAACGACCTTTAATATCGTATTTGCAGCCTTATGTATCAAAAATATCGGAGCCCGTGGACTGGCCCGGTGGATCAAAGCACATAAGCCCGATACTAAATTTTTTATCATCACAAGCTGGAAAGGCAAGCTGGAAAGAAACATCCTTGCATACGAGGGTATTGATGGCGTTATCCATAAACCCATATTATTTGCTGAAATAAGGGATATATTGCTCGAAAAACTGGGATAATATATTTTATCCTCAGGATTAAATTTAATAAAAAAGTAAAATATTTTACCTTTTCCCCTTTTTTTTTGTTATATTTAATATAGAACTTAATTTTTAAAAGTGAGAGAGTATGAACTATATTAATAAATTTCTGGTGTTTGTTTCATTGGTAATGGCAGTGTCCGTTTACGCCGGGGAAACAGACAAGGCTGCTGTAAAAAATACGGACACACAAAAGACCACGATCACTGTTCAAAACAAATACACAGCCGTCAGGTCAGACACAGCGAGCAAAAACATCGTGCCGGTAAAAACGAACTGGTCAAAGATAAAAGATCTTTTTATGTAACGACCGTTATAATTCTGTAAATACCAGGGGAATTGAGATACAATCAATTCCCCATTTTTTTTCTTCACTGGGTAATCCACGTATCCTGGATGTGAAACCGGACTTCAAATAACAGGTCTTTAACACCTGTCTTGATACTATTTTAATAGATCGTTTCTCGCAGACAATATCACGCCATAGAGAGTAAGGAAATGGCCGCCAACAATAAAAAAAGGATTAGGGGAGTTCGCGTAGTAAAAGTAGACAGATCCTCCGGTGCCTATGCAGCAGGGATCCGCTGCAATGACGTTATCATGAAGGTTAACAGGGAAACCGTTGACGATGACCTTGATTTCAGTTTTTATGCGGCAGCGGAGTGGCTTGAAATAGAGTATATGCGCAGAAACCGGCAAAGAACCTGCGTCATCAGGCGAAAGGCCGGGGAGTTTCTCGGTATCGAATTTGCGCGAATGTCCATACAGCGGTGCCGAAACCGGTGTATCTTCTGTTTTATTGATCAGCTTCCCGCAGGCATGCGGAAGAGCCTGTATGTCAAAGATGAGGATTGCCGGCACTCTTTTCTCAACGGGAATTATATAACGCTGTGCGGTATAACGGAAAACGAGATCGATAAAATTGTCAGGCTTTGTTTATCGCCGCTTTTTATATCGGTACATGCAACCGATCCGGCGGTGCGCATCCGGATGGTTGGTAATGCAAAGGCGGGGAATATCGTTTCGCAGCTTCGTACTCTTCAGGAGCACAATATCCGCTTTCATACCCAGATAGTCGTATGTCCCGGCATCAATGACGGTGCATACCTCGAAAAAACCATCAACGATCTGCTGGCGTTCGAAAAGGGGCTTATATCAATCGCGGTGGTACCGGTGGGGCTGACAAAGCATCGTAAAAAGCCGCTTTGGTCTTTTGACCGGGAGAACGCTCTGGCGGTTTGCCGCATGGTGAATGCGCTGAGCGAGCGTGACCGGAGAAAACGGGGCGTGCGCAGGCTGTTTGCCGCCGACGAATTGTTCCTGGAAGCCGGGGAGAATATACCACCATCGGAATATTATGAGGATTTTCCACAGATAGAGAACGGCGTCGGCCTGATACGGCTGCTGCTGAACGAATGGAATGCGGCCAGGAAAGTATTGGCAGGGGGCGCCGGGAAAAAAAACAACGGCGCAACGCCTTTACGAAAAAACAAGACGCTGTTGCTGTTGACATCGGTAAGCGCCGCACCCTTTCTTGGCGGTATTGCGGGAAAATTGAACCGCGTCATGACCCGTGTTGAAATATGCGTCGCGCCGGTGATCAATCATTTTTTCGGGGAATCGGTGACTGTTGCGGGCCTGCTCACTGCACGGGATATCATCAGGACGGTGCGCGCGTTTGATAAACAGCCTGAAATGGTTATTATGCCGGGAGCCGCTCTCAACTATCGCGGGTATACTCTTGATGGGTTTTCTACCGGGCGCATTGCCGCGGCATTGAAACGAAAAGTGACTGCGGTGTATTCGCTCTCCCAATTAACAGAGGTTGTGTCGGGAATTGAACATGGAAGAAAATGAGATCAGAAAAGGTATACGGCTGAACAGGTACCTTGCACAATGCGGGCTTGGATCGCGGAGAAAATGTGATGCTTTGATATCTGCGGGTCAGATATTGGTTAACGGTATAAAGGTGACCGAACTCGGGGTACGGGTTGACCCCTGCGCAGACACCATAGCGCATAACGGCGTGCAGATAAAAGAGGTCAGACAGCTTGAATATGTCGCGTATCATAAATCACGGGGCGTGCTGGTGACGGCAGATGATCCCCAGGGCAGGAAAACAATATATGATGAACTGCGCGACCGCGGATATGATGCCGCTCATTTGAAGTATATAGGCCGCCTGGACATGGACTCCGAAGGGCTCCTTCTCTTGACAAACGATGGAGATATGGTGCACGCCCTCACCCATCCGCGGTTTCAGATTAAAAAGGTTTATCAGGTGCAGATAGACCGGGCTCTGCTGCAGGCCGATTCTCATGCGATGGTTGAGCAGGGGGTTGTTTCGGAAGGCCAGGTGCTTCATGCCGGAGCGATACGGAGCATCGAAGAACGAGGGTTGAAAGGCGGATACTGGTACGAAATTGATCTCTATGAAGGGAAGAACAGGCAGATACGCCGGATGTTTGAGGCTCTGGGGTATTCGGTTAAACGGCTCAAACGCGTACAGTTCAGCTCCATCAAGATAGGTGAGCTTATACGGGCTTCCTACCGTTTTTTAGAGGAGCGTGAGATCCGTTCTTTAAAAAACCGGGGATACCGGGTAACCGGAAGAAAATGAATTTTCTTAAAAAAAAGAGCGACAGACCGGTTTTAATATATTAATTTAAATAGTCCGGGGAATACTGCGTTGAACGCGGGGAGTATACCCGATCTATCCGCTTCTGTGCGGTAGTGTACACCATAAAAGCTTGCATGCGTTTGCCCGGGTGCACGCAAGACCCGGAGTCAATGTCAGGGGTAATCATGGCTTTAATTATAAAATTCAGAAAAGTGAGAAACCGGCCGGTCATTAAACTTGTTGGACGGGTTATCGGTGTCGATTCCGCCCGGTTTAACAAGAAAATGGAGTCGCTGGTTAAAAAAAATGATAAGTGCATCATTATCGATATCAGTGAAACTCAATTCATGGACAGCTACGGACTTGGGTCAATAGTATATTATAACACGCTCATGCAGAGGCTCGGGCGTGAAATAATATTTTATAATAAAAATCAAAATCCGCTCAGCTTCATAAGCAGACTGTTTGAAATGACAAAATTAAATCATGTTTTCAAGGTGATTCATTCACTTGATTCAATGTAATTGTCACTCCCGCCGCCGCGTGCAGGATAAGAGCGTATAGCCAGCATAGATCACAGAAATATATGCACCGGGTGAATCTGGCGCCGGTATAACGGGAATTTCCCTGTTTTTTGAAATAGGCAAGGAAAAGAGGCTGGCTCCGGCAAGAGACCGGAGAAGAAAAGGAGACGCGCCATTACAATGGCATCGTACCAGAGAGCCATTGAATATGCTTGTATTTTGAATGATGGCGGAGGGGAGAGGATTTGAACCTCCGGTAGAGTAAAACCCCTACGACGGTTTAGCAAACCGTTGCCTTAAGCCTCTCGGCCACCCCTCCGGGTCATTCGATTATGCGGATATAATATAATAGCTCTTTCCATTAAAACACAAGTGAAGAATTATGATATTATTAAATTATTTCATTCCCGGGATATATTTATTTTATATGGTGAACACCATTGAGTGCTTTTAAAGGTCCGGCAGGTGAAAGGCTGCATGAATACAAAATAATACTGTAAAAAATATATTGAATATTCTATAATTATATATTCCAGCAGGCTGGACAGGAGTTTTAAAAAAAAACAGAAACGATCCATCCGCAGCTGGTTTTTATGAGCGTATGATAGGGTAACGGTTACTATTTACAACAAAGAGATTGAAAAATATTAAGTTATGGAAAACCTGTCAGTTTACTATTATCGGTATTTACGGTATATTCAGGCAAAAGACGACAGCACGGCAACGCTGAATGACAAATATATGGCTCTCTCGTATGCTGTACGGAGCCAGATGGTCGATAAATGGATTAATACTCAGAAAAAATATCATCAGGAAAATCCCCGCCGTGTGTACTATCTTTCGACGGAATACGTGTTCGGTACCAATCTCAAACATAATATTATAAACCTCGGATTGGAAAAAAGCGCGGTTGCGGCTGCGGAAAATCTCGGTTTCTCGCTTGAACAGCTCTATGATCAGGAAGATGATTTTGATCTGGGTAACCCGAGCAAGGGAACGGTAGCCTCCTGCTTTTTGGAATCCATGGCGACGCTTGCCATGCCGGCTATGGGTTACGGGCTTAACTATGACTACGCCCTGTTCCAGCAGAAGCTTGAGAACGGCATGCAGACCGAAAAACCCTATGACTGGCTGCATAAAGGTCATCCGTGGGAGATAAAGCGGCCCGAGTACACTGCCACGGTTGAATTTTATGGATCCATGCACACGCCCAATGGGGGCGGTAGTCAGAAGCAGGTGTGGGCGCCATCCGAGAAGGTCATTGCGGTCCCGCATGATTTTCCGGTGCCCGGTTACGGCAATGAAACCGTGAATACGTTGCGTTTGTGGTCGGCCCAGGCGTCCGAGGATTTTCTTCCGGATTATCAGCATCACGGCGATTATATCCGCGCCTGTGAAGAGAAATTCCAGGCCGGCAGGATCACCCAATACCTCTTTCCCGACGAGGATGTGAAACGCGCCACCGAGATGCGCATCAAACAGCGGTATTTTCTGGTAGCCGCCTCCCTGAAGGATATCATACGGCGCTACAAGCTGCATAATTCGAACATGCTGGATTTCGATAAAAAGATAGTCATACAGCTTAACGGCAGCAGGTGCGCCATGGCTGTTGTCGAGCTTATGCGCCTGTTAATTGACGAGGAAAACATTTCATGGGAGGACGCGTGGCGGATTACACGAAACGTTTTTGCCTTCACCTGCTACGTCACCTCCGCCGAGACCATGGAAAAATGGCCGTTGTATCTTATGGAAGAGATCATTCCGCGCCACACGCAGATTATTTATGAGATTAATAAATGGTTTATCGATCAGGTGCGGGGCAAGGGAAAGGCCGGTAAAAATGTGCTCAGACAGCTTTCGATTATCGAAGGCAGCGAGGTGAAATGGGTTAAAATGAGCCATATGGCATATCTGGGATCGTCCTGCGTGAACGGTGTCTCCAGTTCCCAGACTGCGCTGATGACTAAAAAAACGTTCGCACCCTTCGCGAAATACCTTCCGGTAAAGATCGTCAACGTTACCAACGGGATAGCGGCCCGGCGCTGGCTTTTATGCGCAAACAGGCCGCTGGCGAATTTCATTAATGAGTTGATCGGCGATTCGTGGATTACCAACTATCATGAGATTGAAAAGCTGGAGCAGTATGTCGGTGACCGCGAAGTTATGGTCAAACTGGGCGACATCAAACATGCGACAAAGCGGTACCTGCAGGCCGTATTGAAATCGATGTTTAATATTTCCATCGACGCAAACAGTTTTCTGGATATTCATTGCAAGCGGATACACCTGTATAAACGGCAGGTACTGCATGTGTTATATATTCTTTCCCGGTATTTGAAGCTGAAAAAAGGGGAAGAGACCGGCATCTACAGAACGCACATATTCGGCGGCAAAGCCTCCCCGTCGGATTTTCTTGCGAAACAGATTATTCACCTTATCAACATCGTTGCGGACATTATCAATAATGACCCGCTGACAGTCAAAAAAATGCGCGTCGTCTTTGTGCCCAACTACAAAGTAAGCCTGGCCGAGAAGATTATCCCCGCGGCTGACCTTTCGGAGCAGATATCGGCCGCCAACCGCGAATCGAGCGGTACGAGCAATATCAAATACGCGATCAACGGCGCTGTAACCATCGCGAGCAGAAACGGCGCCAATCTTGAAATGTCAGACAGGATCGGCCAGGACGCTATTTTCTTCTTTGGGCACAGCGACAATGAGCTTGACAAGATAGAAAATTACAAGCCCTATGAAATCCTTGAATCCAACCCTGACCTTAACGCGGTGTTCTCGTTTCTGGAAGAGAAGCTTCCTTCATTCCCGGAGGGGAGCATGATTAACCCGCTGCTCGCTTCCTTGCGGGATATGGACCCCTATTTTGTTCTGTATGAATTCGATGATTATGTCCACAAGCAGAAAAGCATAGACGAGCTCTATAAAGACCGGTTTACCTGGCTCTCACGCTGCCTGAAAAGCATAGCGCGCTCAAGCTGGTTTTCCGGCGACAGAGCGGTGCATGAATATTCAAAAGAAATCTGGAACCTGGAATAACAATGTCTCGCGTAAAAAAATTGACCGGCATCACTATTGTCGAAGGCAAAGGCTTCGGTAAAGCCTATTTTATCGGCAGAACCGTGCAACAGGATGCGGTCGTATCCATTTCCCGCCAGGATGTCGGCGACACCATCATGCTTTTTAACGAGATACGTGAGAAGGCAAAAGAGGATTACCGATCGTACTTTAAAAAATTTAACGATACAACGGCCTTTGACACGTCGGTGCTGACCATCTATGAACATATCATCGATGACCCCGCTTTTATCGGTCAGGTGGTGGAGACCATAACGACAAAGCTTTTTGACCTCGAGACCGCGATACGGATAGTGTCGGGAGATTTTGTGAAACGGTTTAACGCTGCGGGCACTTCCTATTTCAAGGAGCGAAGCAGCGATATGGTCGAAATATGCGAAAAGCTGATCTCCTTTATTCACCGGGACGATGGCAGAATCAAGACCTTTATTGATCCAGCCGTGCTTATCGTGCTGCGGGCTTTCACCCCTTCGGATATTCTGGGGTATGATAAAAGCAAGATACAGGCCATTGTGAGCGTCAGCGGCGGTAAAACGTCGCATGCGGCCATTTTAGCCCGCTCGTATTCCATCCCCGTCATTTCCGGCATACACAATATCGGGGAAAACATCCACCCCGGCGATGAACTCTTCGTCGATGCGGATAAGGCGACCGTCTATATTCAGCCGTCCGAGAGCGTTATAAAACAGTACCGGGAAGCCGCGAAGCATACAGTCGATATCACCGAAGTACTACGGAAGCGCTGGCAGCGGCCTGTCTATACCCGTGACGGCGTGCATATCGAGATATTCGCCAATATTTCCATTCCGGAGGATGTTGACCTGGCCAATGAAAACGGGGCCGACGGCGTCGGGCTTGTTCGAACCGAATATTTATTGTCAAACAGGAAGGAGTTCCCGCCCGAAAAGGAGCAGGTGGAGTTTTACCGGTCGATTTTCAAAAAAGGCGGTAAAAAAGAGTGCGTCGTTCGCATGATGGACATCGGCGGGGACAAGATACCCGATTTCTTTAAAATGCCCATGGAATACAATCCCTTCATGGGGTGGAGAGCCATACGGATTCTTCTGGAGCGGCAGGATATTTTCAAGGAACAGCTCAAGGCGATCATGGTCGCCGGGGCCAAATATAATTACAAGATACTGTTCCCCATGGTTACAACCCTGCAGGAATGGCTCGAATCGAAAAAAATCGTCAGGGAGGTTGCCGACGCCATCGGCGTCCGGATGCCCGCGTGCGGCGTCCTTTTTGAAGTACCGCTCGCGATTCTTGAAATGAGCACCTTTATGAAGGAGATCGATTTCGCATCGATCGGAACCAATGACCTGCTGCAGTATCTGAGCGCCGCGGACAGGAATAATCCGAAGGTTAATTATCTGTATACGCCGGTGGAGCCTGCGTTCCTGAAGATTTTGAAGACTGCGCTTGATACCTGTAAGAATAACGGAAAATCGATTTCGATCTGCGGGGAAATGGCGGGCAATCCGCTGTATACCATTCTGCTGGCCGGTCTTGGTTTGACAAGGTTCAGCGTCACGCCCAAGAATATCCCGATTATCAAAGAACTTATTTCAAATATCAGTTTGATGGAAGCTGCGGAGCACGCCTCACATCTGTTTGCCATTAATAATTCCGAAGGCATCAGCCGGTGGATCAAACGGATGAATAAAAACATGGCAGGGGATATCCTGGACCGGATTCCTTTACTTGAATAGACCGCATACCATAATCTGCACATGCTTGCAGGCGAAGCCGATACCTTTAGAGCCGAACAAGGGGGATGCACAGTGGATTTTAAAGTAAAAAAGAACAAAAGTCATTTTGGGAAAGCGATAATGCTTTTATTCGGGCTGGTGCTGGTCGTCTATTTCCTCAATAAACTATCGACTACAAATATGATAGGCAATGTGGTTAAGGCATTTGAACAGTCAGGAACGAATTTTGCCAAATTCGTCGAATTCAGCGAAGCGGAGCGGGACAGCGTCAAGGCCGGTCTGTCAGGTTTCTATTCCTATACGACGGATTCGAGCGCTGAAGTATATATCGATGACCGGTTTGAAATAACCAAAAACGGTTATATATGGCAGGTTGAACGGATACGGTTCGCGCTCCCCTCGGGCACAATCAAGAACCTGGTCCACGCGGTTCATGCCTACCTTCACCCGTCCTCCAGGGTCGAGGACAGTCTGTTGATGATAAATTGCGTTATTCGGACATTTAATCAGCTGTGGATTGATGAAAAGGATACCTGCGAGATCAGAAAGTATTTTGAATTCAATCTTAATAAGGCGGATTCAACGTTTAATTATTTTGACCGGGTCGTGGACGTCAATACTCATGGCCGCGAAAAGTTCATCCTGGAAGGCAGGACCTATACGCTTTGTGAAAACTGCGAGAAGAAAACTTTTTTTCCTGACGGTATTATTGATGTTCTGTATAACCAGGCTACCTGCGAAAATATGCCCAAAGGCGATACCTATAAAATAACCAAAGGCGCCGTGATCCTGAAAAAGCCTCTCAACGGTCGGAGTGATTTTGATATCCGGATGATCAAAGAGTGCAGGGGCGACGTTACCTTACGGGGGGTCATACGCGAATCAATTGCGCACGACCTTCAGGCAGCCGCCCAGGCAGAATCCGCGGCGCCAGAGGTCCTTGCTGTTATAAAAAGATTCTATCTGCCGTACAGCATCAGGCCGTTTATCATGTATACGCCGGGCGCCGGAAACAATGGAAACTTGATCGTGAAATATTCATTTGATATTACGTCCAACGGCGCCACGGAAAATGTGAAGATCACGATAGACGAGAAAACACTTGCCAATAAAGTCATAGAGAGCGAGATCGCGCAGGAGGTGCGGCTGTGGAAATTCCGCCCGCTTGGGAAGGAAGAACCTCCGATCAGGGTGCGGTTTGCCGATACGCTCAATAATTAGTATCTGTTCTAAATTGACATTTACGCCCCCTAAATCCCCCGAAGGGGGACTTTTATTGAACAGAAATTTATAATAAAGTTAAGACCTTACAAGTCCCCCTTCGGGGGATTTAGGGGGCGTAAAGTTGCGAGATAGTCAATTTCGAACAGAAACTAATTAGAACCTGCGGTATTATTTCCTGTTTTCGTGATTTTTAATAAAAATTTTCTCAAAGAGCTCCCCGGGGATCGGTTTGCTGAAAAGGTAGCCCTGAAAGCGGTCGCATGTCTGTTCCTTTAAAAATGCAAGCTGTTTTTCAGTTTCCACGCCTTCGGCAACGACCTGGAGTTTCAAGGTGTGAGCCATCGAGATAATCAGCGAAACGATCGTCTCGTCGTCCTGCTCTTCGCCGATATCCCGGACAAATGACTGGTCAATCTTCAGCGTGTGAATGGGGAATTTTTTAAGGTAATTCAGCGATGAATAACCGGTGCCGAAATCGTCAATCGATATTTTAATTCCCTTTTCCTTCAGTTCGTTCAGAATTTTTATCGTCTGCGCGGCGTTCTTCATACCGACGCTCTCGGTAATCTCAAGCTCAAGGAATCTCGGCTCGAGGTCGGTAATCATGAGGATTATCTCTATTTTCTGGATCAGGTCGTGCTGCTGAAACTGACGGGCTGACAGGTTGACGGAAATCTGAAAATCGCTGAAACCTTTATTCTGCCACTCCTTTGCTTTTTCGCATGCTTTTCGCATGACATGTTCACCGATAGGCACGATGAGCCCCGTTTCCTCGGCAATCGGAATGAATTCGGCGGGAGATACCAGTCCCAGATCGGGATGCGACCATCGCACGAGCGCTTCCGCACCGATAATGGTATGTGTCGGTATATCCACTATCGGCTGGTAGTAGACGATAAATTCTTCCTGGTCCAGAGCCTTGTGAAGCTGATGTTCCATGGTCAGATGTTCAAAGGTTGTTGCGTTCATGGAAGGTGAATAGTGCTGGAAATTGTTCTGCTCGATTTCCTTGGCTTTATACATGGCGGTTTCGGCATTTTTGATCAACTCGTCGAAATTCGAGCCGTCCTGCGGGAAGATGCTGATACCGATGCTTGCCGATACGTAAAAACCCTCTTCGTACGGTTTCAAGGTGAATGGCGTTGTAAAAATACGCAGAATTTTTTTCGCCACTTTTGCAGCGTCTTCAATTTTTGAGACTTCCTCAAGCATGATCGCAAATTCGTCATTTCCGAGACGGAATACGGCATCAACCTCGCGCAGCGCTTTTTTCAGCTGCTCGGCGGTATTCATCAGGATCATATCGCCGACGTGGAATCCGAGGGTCTCGTTCATGACTTTGAACCGGTTCAGATCTAACAGAAGGAGAGCGACGATCTGGTTGTTCCTGCGGGCATGTGCAAGCATGAAGCTGACATGGTCCCTGAAGAGAATTCTGTTGGGGAGATTTGTCAATGCATCATAATTTAATTTTTTCGTAAGCCGGTCGCCCGCGTTCGCATGATCCGAAAATATGCCTGTGTAGAGCTTAATATTTTTTTTGCCGCTTTTTACCGCTGTTATGGTTAACTCTATTAAGAAGACCTCGCCGTTTTTCCGGCGGTCCCAGACATTTCCGCTCCATCTGCCGATTTTTTTCACTTTTGACCACAGAGCAGTGTAAAATGCTTCATCATGCCGGCCCGATTTCAGGAAGGATGGGGTTTTTCCAACCAGCTCTTCGGGCGTATACCCGCTGATCACGCTGAAGGCCGGATTTACCGCCTGTATAATACAGTTCTGATCGGTGATTATTATTCCTTCGTGGGAATTTTCAAATATGGTGTTGTAGACGGAGAACCTGTCCTGAACGCGAAAGGAGGAAAGATATTTATCCATATACCAACGCTTAAAATAAATAAAATGGTGGTCTGGTTATCCGCCGATGCATTTTCCGGAACATGTTAAAAAAATCAACCCATTTTCAAAGAATTTATATGAATCCATATTTCCGCGAAAACCGGTTGAGAAATCACTTGTGCCGAACAGATGATTCTATATACATTATAACGAAAAGGGGTTTTTCCTGTCAACTATAATATGAATAATATCAAAAACTTAAATATTTACATCGAACGGAGGTATCGCGGTATTACCGTACAATAGACAAAGGTACATGGCAGAAGTAGTGTGTCATATAGTATTTTTAGCCAATTCAAACTGATTATTTTACATTAATAATGGAGAATGTTTTTACCATGCATGAGTTCAGAACACATACGTGCGGAGAGTTGCGGAAGGTTCATATCGACAACCGCGTCAGGTTGTCCGGATGGATTCATAACAGAAGGGACCATGGCGGGGTTCTCTTTGTCGATCTGCGGGATCATTACGGTATCACACAGGTTGTTGTGTATCCCGGCGCCTCCTTTCAAACCGCGGTGGCTCATCTTTCGAAGGAGACGGTGGTGAGGTTTGACGGCAAAGTGGCATACCGGTCGGATGAAAATGTCAACCCGAAAATGGATACCGGCGAGATCGAAATCATTGTGGATGATTATGAAGTGCTGGGCACATGCGATTCCCTGCCGTTTACGGTTTTTCAGGAGGAGGAGGTGCCGGAAGACCTTCGCCTCAAATACCGGTATATTGACCTGCGGAGGAACACCATACATAACAATATCATACTGCGCTCTGAGGTTATTGCATGCATACGCAGCAAAATGATAGCGCTGGGATTCCATGAATTCCAGACGCCGATATTGACAAGCTCGTCTCCCGAAGGCGCCCGGGATTACCTGGTGCCCTCGAGGCTTTATCCGGGCGCCTTCTATGCCCTGCCGCAGGCTCCGCAGCAGTTCAAGCAGCTCCTGATGGTTGCCGGTTTTGACCGGTACTTCCAGATAGCCCCCTGTTTCAGGGACGAAGACGCGCGCGCCGACCGTTCGCCGGGGGAGTTTTACCAGCTTGACCTTGAGATGTCGTTTGCTACCCAGGAGGACGTGTTCAGTGTTGTCGAAGAGGTGTTCAGCGAGGTTTTCAATACCTTCGCGGCCGACAAAAAAAAGGATACGAAGCCGTTTGTGCGGATTCCCTTTCGTGAGGCTATGATACGGTACGGCACCGACAAACCGGACCTGCGCATACCGCTCGTTATTACCGATGTTACCGATATTTTTGCGCACGCCGGTTTTAATGCGTTCGCTACGGTCATTTCCGGGGGCGGTGTCGTCCGCTCGATCGGTGTAAAGGGGATATCGGATAAACCGCGCAGTTACTTTGACAAATTAGTGGAGTACGCCATTTCGATAGGGTCAAGCGGGCTTGCCTATCTTATCTGGACCGAAGGAAAGGTCAAAGGGCCGATAGCCAAGTATCTCACCGAAGATCAGCTTGCACAGATAAAAAACGTCAATCACGTCACGGACGGCGATGCGGTTTTCTTTGTGTGCGATAAGGAAAAGAATGCGGCGCGAATCGCCGGAGACCTGCGGATTAAGATTGGCAACGAGTTGAATCTGATCGAAAAGGACGCCTTCCGTTTCTGCTGGATCGTTGATTTCCCGATGTTCGAGCTCGATCCGGTGACAAACAGTATTCAGTTTTCCCATAATCCTTTTTCGATGCCCCAGGGCGGGCTGGAAGCGCTCGAAACCAAAAACCCGCTTGAAATATCGGCGTATCAATATGATATTGTCTGCAACGGGATAGAGCTTTCCAGCGGCGCGATCAGAAACCACCGCACCGATATCATGTACAAAGCCTTTGAGATTGCGGGTTACCCCAGAGAGGCGGTTGATCAGCGTTTTTCCGGCATGATCAATGCGTTTCGTTTCGGTGCGCCGCCTCACGGCGGAATTGCTCCGGGCATCGACCGCATCGTGATGCTTCTTGCGGACGCTTCGAACATACGGGAGGTCATTACCTTCCCCATGAACCAGAAAGCGCAGGACCTTATGATGAATGCCCCGGCCCCGGCTACTCCGGAACAGTTGCGGGAGCTGCATCTGAAGATTGCCGGTGTATAGAACCGGTTCACTTGTACTGAAGCCCCGGTCATGATACGCACCGTGATGAACTGCGAAGCAACCGGACAAAACAGAGCCATGAGCGCTATTTTCGGCAAAGAGGGTTCTTTGCAATGAAGGCGGGATTATCTATGCCGGCCCTTCAGGCCCTTGTGCGCCATGGTGTATGAGCCGATAATGACCCAGACCAGATTGACTACCACCGAGGGATACGCATGAAAGTAATAAGAGTTGTATGTCAACAGCCCGGCGCCTATGATATTCAATACCTGATAGCGTAGCGAATCGCCCTCCATCCGTTTGGCCGAAACCATTCCATACGCAGCAAGAATTACCACCATACCGATCCATCCAGCGATATCAACAATGCTTCTTTCGCTCATATTCACGCACCTTATTCATGTGAGGGTAAGGGAAACCTGTTTTTGTTACGAACGATTGCACCGTTTCCGTACAAGCGCCGTTTTTGCCTGGTTTTCGCACGGTTGACGACATAGAGGCGAACCAGCGGTCTTTATTATAGTATCACGGATATTGTAGAAAAGAGGGGAGAAATACGCCCCTCTTTTCTGCATACGAACATAACGGGCGTACGTCAGTCAATAAACAGCATCTCCCGGTATTTCGGCAGCTCCCAGAGTTTATCCGGCATAACCGATTCGAGAGCATCGATATACCGGCGGATAAGCTCCATCTGGGGCTTGATATCCGAAAAGATATACGCCGTCTTGTTTTCGAGCTCCTGCCCGCGCGCGTTGTTCAGCATATCCTCAAGGATCCTGATGTTCGCATGAACATTGTAGATATCCGTGGAGATTTTGGCAACAAAATCTTTTCTGTCCTCCAGAACGCCGGCGT
>Ga0105099_10000449_pt1 | contig 28247 bp, 24 predicted proteins | sample PPLLak3cmMay2015_2_FD_79138 | JGI IMG/M metagenome (GOLD analysis project Ga0105099, IMG submission 79138) | Freshwater sediment microbial communities from Prairie Pothole Lake near Jamestown, North Dakota, USA - PPLs Lake P8 Core (1) Depth... | ecosystem: Environmental > Aquatic > Freshwater >... | reverse complement strand
CGCCTTTAAAACCGAAACGCTGGAGCGCCCTGACCATACAGGTTCCCACACCTGCAGGATTTTTAGAGACTCCCACTACGGCGATGGAACGCGGGTAAAAAAAGGATTTCAGTTCCGTTACTATGTTAGAATTTGATTTATTGCTCATCTCAGTCCTTAAGAATCCCGTTGAAGAAGATTTCACTGTATGTATCGCACAACTCTTTGGCAGAATCCTTTCTCGTCGGGTCGTACCAGTTAAAAGTCCAGCGACACATGCCGATTAATGCAAAGGTGGCGAAAATTTTATTAATTTTCTTGATTTTGCCGGAGGTTTCCAATTCAGAGAGTGTATCCCGGATGATATTAAAAAATCTCCGCCAACTCTCTCGTATTATTTTGCGGTGTTCAGGGGTCAGATTGCCGAGTTCATGAATAAGCATTTTCTGCGAAGGATCCCTCGTCATACTTGATTCTGTATATTTTTTTATTATGAAGGAGATGCGCTCTTCAGGGTCAGTGATTTTTTCAGCGGTCTCTATTATTGGTATTAAGTCCTTCTTCATGTTAGTCTCATGAATGAAAAAAAGCAGGTCCTCTTTGCTGCTGAAATAATGATAGAGACCTGCCTTGGTAATTCCCAGGGCTTTAGCGATCTTTGATAATGGTGTCTGGTTATATCCTTGCGAAATGAAGAGTTCAATTGCCTGTTCATAAATCTCTTGTCTTTTATCCATGGTGTCTCCCTTATTGAAGTATTAAAAAAATATTTTAAAAGAATCTAATAAGCATTGTCTCCTTAATTTCAGGAACGCTTTAGAATCCTTTTATGATACATTGCTATATCGCCTTCAATAGAGTATATCTGCCCGTTTACTTACCTGCCGACAGGTAGACATACTTGATTTTTTTATTTTTTTTGTCAAGAAATATTATCGAGAGCATCTTTTTGTCAGGTGTCCTATAGATAGTGTTCATCCAAAAACACCTAATTTTGGATTCACGCTATCAGCTGTCAGCTTTCAGCTAAAGTCTTATTCTTATAATTCAATAGGTTGGCTGACTGCTGATCGCTGACCGCTGAACGCTCCATCCATAAAAGCCTTATTTATGGATGGACACTAGATCGAATTTTTATATATTTTGTTTTGATCTGAGTAGCTTAAAGATTACAAGGTAAAGCTATTTTGCATGGAATATATATACAATATTTCTTGACAAAAATGTTAAAAAAAATAAGACAATTACCTGACGGCAGGTAAGTTTATTAGTTCTAAAACCAGATCCTTTGGGCCAGTTCAGAGAATATAGGTTCCGCCATCATATGGGGATATCATTATTTCAATTACATAATCATTATAAGACGCTATGCATTGTAACAGCTTTTCGAAGCATTTGAGAATTTTATATAAGAAGCGGCGATTGCTCATAAGATAAAAAAATGGGGGAGGAAGACTTATGATGAAAAAATGTTGGATTTTTTTATTGGTTTTGTTTGCGGTCATGAGTTTTTCAGGGATTGCAGGTGCAAGCTTAACGGTGATCGGCACGGCCGCTTACAACGGCAATAAATATAACCTGATATACGAGGATGATCCGGGGCTGATATGGCTCGATTATAGCAACAGGGCAGGAGGGGGCTGGGACGATTATATTAAGTGGGCCTCCGGATTGAACGCACCGGATGTCCTGACATACAACTTTAACCCCGGGGTAAATGTTTCCTGGGCCGGTGATTGGCGGTTGCCGAAGACCGTGGATGGTTCAAGGCACTATGGATATGACGGATCGACTACCGCAGGGTCCAATATAACGACCAGTGAACTCGGGCATTTGTATTATAAGTCATTAGGCAATCTTGGGCATCATGACTCGAAGGGGCAAAAATTACCCGGGTGGGGCGATGAAGCCGGATGGGGCCTTAAAAAGAAAGGCCCTTTCACTAACCTGTACACCGATTCCTACTGGTCCGGCACCGAATATTCAATTTATGATCAGCATGCCTGGTCTTTCAGCCTTGCATTCGGCTCTCAGAGTAACAAGGCATATAAGGCAATGAATACTCTCTCAGCAATTGCGGTTCGCCCCGGTAAAGTTGTATTTGCCCCGGGGCAATAGCGGGATGTTGTTTTTGCAAAAGCAATCTAATGACAGGAGAAATAATAATGGACGATAAAAACTCAAGAAGGAGATTTATAAAACAATTATTTGCATTGTCCGCCTTCAGCACCGGTTCAATGTTATCGTTAAAGACAGGCATGAATTCGATAACCGCAGGCCCTGGCATGACAGGAGCAGCTGCCATGGAAAACCCGGATTTTGCTGCGCCTGTCCCCGACAGAACAATAAGAATTAAATACAAGGGATACTCATGTTTTATGATAACCGCGAGCAATGGAATGAAGATCATAACAGATCCTATAAGCGCCTTAGGTAAAGAGCCTGCCGACATAGTCACTGTCAGTTGCGGGCATTACAACCACTGCGATGTGTACTGGGTTGGGGGCTTTCCATATATTTATAAAAGGACTGAGCCGATAAAACTAGAAGGAATCACATTCAGAGGCGTCGCGACTCACCATCTGGAAATGGATGAGGGCCGGAAAATGAGACCAGGCGATAATTATGTGATATGTTTTGAACTCGAAGGAATGAATATCTGTCATCTTGGAGCATTAGGAGAAAAACTTACCGGTGAGCAGGTAAAGCAGATCGGGAAAGTGGATATTTTAATGGCGCCTGTGGGTGGTGTAAGCACACTGAATCTTGTTGATATCGTTGAAGTTTGCAGTTCATTGAATCCCAAAGTTGTTATTCCGATGCACTATAAAAACAGGCAGTCTAATGATATCCCAGGGGCGACTGTCGATGAATTTCTCAAACTCATGGACAAAGGCGGGAATCTGAAGGGAGGCCGAGGCGGTTTTGGATCAAAGGACTTTAAATCATCCGACCTGCCGTCTGTGACGCAGGTTATTGTGCTTTAATACCAAGGAGGATAAGAATATGAAATTTCAATGGTTCGCAGCTTCCCATTTTCTGATTACTACAGATGCAGGGGTCAAGATCGTAATCGACCCTTTTCAGAATAATGACATAGTCGATCATGAGCCGCTTCCACCATATGGCACCGCAATACGTCCGACATATACAGGTGAGGCTGATGTTGTTGCTATGTCCCACGGAGACGGAGACCATAGTTATATATGGAATATCCAGGGGGTGCCCAGGCTCTATGCAGGAGGAAAACCGCAGGAATACAAAGGCATAAAATTCAGCAGTGTTGCAACCTGTCACGGCGGTGATACTACTTACAGAAATAACTTTATAGGCGTTGAGGCTGATGGTATCAGGGTCTGGCATTCAGGTGACAATGGGCAGGTGCTCAGCGACAGGCAATTAGCACAGATCGGCAGGGTAGACATTTTAATGACTAATTGGGATGATGATCCGCTTGAAATGACCTTCGACATTCTTGACAGGGTTCTCGATCAATTAAAACCCAGGGTCGTAATACCTATGCACCATGTCCTTGTGGATGAATTTATGACCAGTAGAAAAGGCTTTATCGATCACAGGACGGATAATGTCACAGAGGTCGAGTTCAAGGCAAACGCGCTTCCGGCTGAAATGCAGGTTGTATTGATTAAGCCGTCGCTGGGAAACCCGCTGGATTTTTTTGATCCGGCAGCCTATGTGGACTCAAAGCTTTAACTGAAGGGATAAATTATGAAAAAATATTTCACGATGCTTTTTATGCAGGCTTTTATTCTTTCGACCTTCGTAATTTTGCCGTCAAGTTCAACAGCTCAATCCGTCGCAAAATCTGCCGGTGGGACAGAACTGAAGGATTGCCCGGATTGTCCTCAGCTTGTGGTGATTCCTCCTGGATCATTCACCATGGGATCTCCGGAAACGGAAGAGGGCCGCGAAGCCGGCGAGACTCAGCACCGTGTTACCATTTCAAAGGCCTTTGCCCTTGGTAAAAATCCGGTTACCAAAGGTGAGTTCAGCCAATTTGTTGCTCAGACCGGGTACAATGCCAAAGGTATATGCTTCAGCATGGATGACCAGGGCAACCCGAGTGAGAGCGAGATCTATAACTGGGAGACGCCTGGTTTCGATCAGAGAGACAACGAACCCGTTGTCTGCGTCAATGCTGTTGATGCAGAAGCCTATGCTGCATGGCTCTCGAAGAAGACAAAAAAGACCTATCGTCTTCCGACCGAAGCTGAATATGAATATGCAGCGCGCTCAGGAACAACAACTGCGCGCTATTGGGGTGAGAGCCAGGATGACGGGTGCGCATATGCAAACGGCATAGGCTATGAAGCGCAGAAGGTATTCTGGGGAAAACTGGCGAAGTGTGATGACGGGTATGTTTATACCTCGCCTGTGGGAATATATAAACCGAATGCCTTCGGTCTCTACGACATGCTCGGCAATGCGTGGGTCTGGCTTGCCGATTGCTGGCGCGACAGCTACGCCGGCGGTCCGGATAGTGAGGCGCCCTGGATGGACCAAGGGTGTAGTGCCCGCGTAATGCGCGGCGGCTCCTATATAAGCAATTACACAAGCCTACGGGCTGCAGCCCGCCACAAGGCAGGGGCAGAGCAGCGATTTCACAACTATGGCATTCGCATAGTGCGTGACCTGACTCCCTAAAAATAATCAGGATTTCAGGCTGATAGAAGAACCGTGCTATTCCATCCCTGAAGCGAAAATTTTTAAATCCTATATATTATATTATTTCTTGACAAATGGTCTTAAACTAAATAATAATCTACCTGTCGGCAGGTAAGTTTATTGGTAAAAGGGATAATATTGTGGGCCTGGTTCAAAAAGATACGAGATGATAGAGCTATAAAAGAAGGCATTTCTATAGTAATATTATAATAGGATTCAAATTGGGAATGCATAATGATTTTAGATATTATTTATTAGGTTAAAGCACTCAATACATCAATAAAGGATAAAGAACTGACAAATGAGGCTTGATGTAAAAAATCTTGAAGCATGGTTAAAACTGACCATGGAGGAGCCCATAGACCCGGATCTTCCAATCTGCGATCCCCACCATCATTTATGGGACGGTCCGGGGGACAGGGGCAGATATATGCTTGATGAGTATCTCAAGGATGCGGGGGGCGGCCATAATATTATTAAGACCGTTTTTGTAGAATGCGGGACAGGATACAGGCATGACGGCACTGAGGAGATGCGACCCGTAGGTGAGACGGAATTTGCGTGCAGGGAGGCCGAACTAAGCGCGAGTGGAAAATATGGGAAGACCTCCGTTGCCGAGGGGATTGTGGCCTTTGCCGATCTTTTTCTCGGAACGGATGTAGCCCGGGTGATCGAGGCCCATGCCGGGGCGTCCGGGAACCGTTTGAAGGGTATCCGGCATTTATGCATATGGGATAGTGATCCGGCAGTAGTAACCATGGGCAATGCCATGGGCATGATGCTGGAGTCCGGATTCCGGCAGGGCATTGCCTGTCTGCGCAATTACGGGCTTGTCTTTGATGCATGGCAATATTTCACCCAGCTTATGGAATTGAAGGACCTTGCAGAGAACTTTCCGGACACAACAATCGTAGTAAACCATACAGGCGGCCCTCTGGGTGTGGGAGGCTACAGGGGAAAGCATGAAGAGGTCTTTAATGGATGGAAGAAGAATATAGCTGAGCTGTCAAAGTGTCCGAATGTCTTCATGAAGCTCGGTGGGCTTGGAATGCCCCGTTGCGGGTTCGGCTGGCATGAAATGTCAAAACCCCCTGACTCAATGCAGCTGGCTGCAGCTATGAGGCCGTATTTTAATTTCTGTATTGAAAAATTCGGGATTGAGCGATGCATGTTTGAGAGCAATTTTCCTGTTGATAAGGTTTCCTGTTCCTATACCGTTCTATGGAACGCATTCAAACAAATCAGCAACGGGTTCTCTCCTGATGAACGCGCTGCACTGTTCCATGACAATGCTGTAAGGGTATACCGTCTTTCTGAAAAGAATATGTGAATAAGGAGAAATACATTGGACGTTAAGACTATAATCAACCGTTATGCTGAGTATTATTCAGAAAAAACAGCCATTATTTATGGATACCGGCGGCTGACCTTTAAGGAAGTTAACGATAGAAGCATCAAGCTGGCCAACGGACTTCGCGGGCTCGGCGTAGAGAAGGATGACAGGGTGGGCACGGTTTTAGGGAACTGTCCCCAGTACATAGAGGTGATGTTCGCAAAACATAAAATCGGGGCAGTGGATGTTATACTGTCTCCCCGCATCAGCACCGACGATATGGAATACCAGATAAATGACGCCGGGATCAACACCCTGATCGTGGGAGAGGAATATATCTCCCAGCTTCCGGAAAGATCAAAAATACCCGGCGTCAAAAATTTTATTGCCGTTTCCAATGCCCCGGGCGGCTGGCTTGACTATGAGAACCTCCTGGCTCAAGGAAGTCCTGTTGAGCCGGATTACGAAGTGGATAACCGTGAGTTAGGTCATATAGTATACAGCTCCGGGACCACCGGAAAACCAAAAGGCATCATGTGGCGCCGCGATTCGTACCTGCTGGTGGCCCGGAATCTGCTGCTGGACATATTATCAGATTTTGGCGGCAATGATATCTTCCTTGGCCTTCAGCCCATCTACCATGCAGTATCTTCATTTGTCCTGCCCTGCTGGATGAGGGGGGTTACCCAGGTTGTCACACCGAAATTTGACGCCGAAACAGTATTTCCGATCATAGAGAAGGAGAATGTTACGGTCATAAAAACGATACCGATCCTGATAAACCGTTATATTGTTCATCCGGACATTAAAAAATATAATTTTGAAAAAATACATTCCATAATTTATGGCGCCTCCCCTATCGCAACGGATAAACTAAGACAAGCTATTGGAATTTTCGGGCAGGTTTTCATACAAAACTACGGGCAAAGTGAGGTCCCCCTTACACTGGCCTGTCTTAAGAAGCATGAGCACGTTACGGATGGAACTCCGGAGGAGATGGCGCCTCTGGCTTCCGTGGGCAGGCCCTATACTATGGTGAAACTAAAAATAGTTGACGATAATGGGATAGAGGTCCCCGCCGGGAAGACCGGAGAAATTATCGTACAGAGCGACCATGCGATGATTGCTTACCTGAATCGTCAAGAAGAAACAGATGCAAAACTCAAAGACGGCTGGATCTATACGGGTGATATAGGCAGGATCGAAAATGGTTATGTCTACCTTATGGACCGCAAGGGGGAAATGATTATCAGCGGAGGGCTGAATATCTACCCCAATGAAGTAGAGCAGATAGTTTACGCCCATCCTGCTGTTCTGGAGGCCTCTGTTTTCGGCGTGCCTGATGAGACGTGGCAGGAGGCGGTCAAGGTTGCGGTGGTCCTTAAACCCGGAATGGCTGCCACGGAGAATGAAATAATAGAATTCTGCAAGCAACGGCTGGCGACCTATAAGAAACCGCAGTCAGTGGACTTTATGGACAGCCTGCCTAAAAACCCGCAGGGTAAAATACTCAGACGCGAATTAAGGGCGGCCTACTGGAAGAACTATACAAGGACCATTGGCGGTTGATACTAATCTTAGAACAAGAGGCATGGTATGTATGATCCCAAATTTTTAGAAGAACTGCGCAAAAGCTTTTCCGACTGGGAAACCGGCACACTGAAGGACCGGCTGGCTGCTGTCAAGGAAAACAGGGCCGAATTCACATCCGGAAGCGGTGACCTGATTACCGAACGGATCTATACGCCTCTTGATGCCGGTGACACAGACTTCCAGAAAGACATCGGCTTTCCCGGACAATATCCCTTTACAAGAGGGATAGATCCTGTCGGATACAGGGCCTTCCATTCTCCTCTCGGATTCTATGCAGGCTACGGTTCTGGGGAAAGTGCAAATAAACGATACCGGCAGCTTTATGCGGCAGGGTCTCGTGATATAGGGCTCGCTTTTGATCTGCCGACACAGCTGGGCATGGATTCGGATGATCCATTGGCCGCAGGTGAAGTCGGCAAGGTAGGATTAGCCGTGGACACCGCAGCGGATCTTGAGCGGGCTTTAAAGGGCATCCCTCTTACTGGTTTCAAAACGGGCACAGTCGGAAACTGCATCGGCCCATGGGCATTAGCTATATTTCTGGTGGTTTGCGAAAGAAGCAAGCTTCAACCTTCCCAGATTGGGATACGCATACAGAACGATCCGTTTAAAGAATATACCGGCCGGGGTACATACATCTTCAACCCGTCGGTTGCCGTTGATCTGGCCTCCGATGTGGTTGAGTACATGTATAAGAATGTTCCGAGCTGGGAACCGCAATGGAGTTGTACAACAACGATGAGATGGGGCGGTTGCACAGCTTCACAGGAGGTCGGCTTCGGGATTGCCAACCTGCTATGCTACGCCGAGGCTGCCATGGAAAAGGGGGTAAATCCGGAAGATTTTATCCCACGCGTGGATCTGCATATGAGCTCTGATAACGACCTGTTTGAAGAGGTTGCCAAATTCAGGGCGGTAAGGCGTCTCTGGGCAAAGATAGCCTCGCCAAGATTCAACACCCGTGATCCCAGGGTGCTGGCCCTGCGTCTCAGCACCTATACAGCCGGCGACAAATTGACTGCCCAGGAACCGCTTAACAATGTGATACGGAGCACGATGCATGTCCTCGCTTCCATGCTGGCAGGAATTGACCATATCACGACCGCTGCTTATGATGAGGCCTTAGCTTTGCCTACCTTCCAATCAACCCGTCTGGCAAGCTTGACCAAGCATATATTGAATAATGAATGCTGCATCGGTAATACCGTGGACCCCTTAGCCGGTTCATATTATATCGAGAGCCTGACCAATGAGATGGAAGAGAAAGGACGATACTGGTTCGATCAGGTGCAAGATATGGGAGGAGCCAGGGCAGCCATTGATAACGGTTTCTATCTGAAGGAAATGGCAAAGGGCCGATACCGCTATCAGAGGGAGATAGAGAGCGGCCAGAGACAGGTGATCGGGGTTAACAAGTTCGTTCAGGATGAGAAAATTTCCATTCCTCTATTCAAGGGCGATGAAAAGGGCGAAGCAAAGCAGGTGGCACGTTTGAATAAAGCAAGGGCAAAGCGGAACAAGACCCGCCTGAAGAGCAGCCTCGATGCACTGGCAAGGACAGCCGAATCAAAAGCAAAGGGATCGACTGTTAATATTGTGCCGTCAATTCTGGAAGCGGTCCGGGCTGATGCTACGGAGGGAGAGATATTCGGCGTCCTGCGCAATGTCTTCGGCCAGTACCGTCCGCCGTCAGTTTTTTGATCTGTGGGAGTATTATATGAGTAAAAAAAAGATCAGGGTGTTGATTGCAAAACCTGGACTCGACGGACATGAGACAGGTGCAAAGATAATAGCACGAGCGTTAATGGAGGCCGGGATGGAAATCATCTACACGGGGGCCAGGCAGACTCCTGAAATGATAGTCAGGACGGCCATAGAAGAGGATGTAGATGTCCTCGGGCTCAGCATCCTCTCAGGCGCTCATAAAGAGTTATGTTCGCGTATCATCAAGTTATTTGAGGACGAAGGAATTATTAATTTTCCGATTATTGTCGGTGGAATTATTCCCGATGTCGATGTGCCTGCCTGTAAAAAGATGGGTGTTTTAGAGGTATTTGGTCCAGGCACTACAACATCCCGTGTAGCAGACTATATAAAAGGACTGGCAGCCAAAACCAGTTAAATATAAGGAGATCATGACATATGCCTGAATTGAACAGCCTTGATAGAATGGCCCTGGTATTTAAAGATGGTGAGCACGGATATTATCTTATCGGCGGGAAATGCAGTTCCTGTGAAGAAATTGTTTTCCCCAAGCCCGCTATTTGTCCGCGATGCACCGGAATGCGAATTGAGGAGGTGCCGCTTTCCCGTAAGGGAATACTCTATACCTACACTGAAGTCTATCAAAAACCGCCGGACTACGGCGGCACATTACCCTATATTATCGGGAGGGTCCTGCTGCCGGAAGGAGTTTTCGTTTTATCGCAGCTGGATGCTGAATTTAATGATTTAAAGGTAAACATGAAAATGGAATTGACTGTAAAGAACCTGTATGTAGATGACTGTGGCAATGAAGTAACCGGTTATATGTTTGCTCCGGCCAATTAAAAAAGAGGAATTTAATATGAGAGAAGTAGTAATTGTAGGCGCCGCAATGAAGCGGTTCGGAAGATATGAGACAAGCATTATCGACATGGGGGCAGAGTGCTGTCTTGATGCATTGAAGGATGCAGGCATCGAGTGGAAAAACATAAACGCAGCATATTGCAGTCATGTGTTAATGGGTGTCACGGTGGGGCAATCCATTCTGATTAAACTGGGTGCCACGGGAATTCCCATATTTAATGTGGACAATGGCTGTGCCGGCGGTACGACGGCCATGATACTGGCTCGTCAGGCTATAGGTGCAGGCATTTATGATGCGGCACTTATTGTCGGGGTGCAAAAGATGGGGAAAGGCGTCCTCGGACCGGAAATTGCCGATATGGCGGAGATTGACAAATTACAGAGAAGCATGGGGCTGTTATCTCTGCCGTCAAAATATGCAATGATTGCGAGGAGGCATATGGCCGAGTATGGAACCACGATAGAACAACTGGCCCAGGTTTCCGTGAAAAATCACAGGCACGGCGCGCTTAACCCGTATTCTCAATACCAGCACGAATTAACCCTTGAAGAGGTATTGCACTCCCGAATGATTGCCGATCCGCTGAATCTGTATCAGTGTGCGCCGACCGGCGACGGCGCAGCCGCCATAGTGCTCTGTGCAAAGGATCAATTACCGAAATATGCCGGCAGGACTCCCGTAACCATGGCAGGCGCGGCTTTGGCCAGCCAGGTGTTCGTACGCGACGACCCGACCAGCATAGATGCATATACGGTTAAGGCTGCGAACGAGGCTTATGAAATGGCAGGTTGCGGACCGAAAGACCTTGATGTTGTTGAGCTCCATGACTGTTTCAGTATTGCCGAGATCTGCCACTATGAGAACCTGGGGTTATGCCCTAAAGGCGAAGGCGGCCGCTTCCTGGATGAAGGTGAGACAACGCTCGGCGGGCGTATTCCTGTGAATCCCAGCGGAGGCCTGCTGTCACGTGGAGACCCGACCGGCGCCACCGGACTGGCGCAGGTAGTGGAGATCGTCTGGCAATTGCGCGGAGAAGCGGGCAGGCGACAGGTTCAGGGCGCCAGGGTAGGCTTGACTCATAACCTGACCGGTCTGGCTTGCAGCGTCCAGATATTAAAAATATAGCATCCTTTGAACCGCCTTAAAGGCCATCAAGAGATACTTATAAAACATGCAAAAGGGAAGCAATCATAATGGGACGGAATGATCGATGGCGATTAGTTAATCCTGAGGGCACAACCGGGCTGCAAAAAAATACCGTAAACCGCCATCCCCGGAGTCTGTCCCATAAGACCGTTGTTCTATACTGGAACGGCAAGCCGAATGGTGATGTATTTCTCAATCGCATTGGTGAAATACTTCAGGAACGAATAACGGATATAAAGGTTATTAAAGCCTGGGAGATTGACCCGTCAACCAGGCAGACTGAATCCAATACGGCGGCCAGTCAGGAGGTCGCAAACAAGCTGGCGGAACTAAAACCGGATATGGTTATCGGGGCTCCCGGAGATTGTTCCGGGAGTGCAACCTGGCTTGTTACCGACCAGCTTAACATAGAAAAGCTGCGTATTCCGACCATTACCATCGTATCATCACCCTATGCCGTGCTGGCAGGGACTATCCCGGTCAATGAAGGTTTCTCTGACGCATGTATTGTCGATGTGCCGCCTCCGATCGGAATGATTCCCGTTGACGAAGTCAGAGGAAAGGCTGATCAGGTATTTGCAAAAATATTGCGGGCCGCAAACTATTGGCAGCCTTCGTCAGTTGCCAAAGCCAAGACGTCCGTTTATCCGTCTAACACATTTGAATTTTACGGGACAATTGAAGATATTAACCGTTATTTTCTTGAAAAAAAATGGGCCTCCGGGCTGCCGGTACTTCCGCCCACTCCTGAGCTAGTACGCGAATTATTGCGGGGCACCAACCGAAAACCGGAGGAGGTGCTGGGACAGGTGCCGCCGCTCATGAGAACCTTGACTGTCGAATTGGCTGCCGTACATGCCGCAATGGCCGGATGCCGCCCTCAGTACATGCCCGTCCTGATCGCTGCATTGGAAGGGCTATTGTCTCCCGAGGCTAACCTGCGGTTGGTCCTCTCGGGAACAGGGACTTCGCAAATCATCGTGCTGGTGAATGGCCCCGTCATCAAAGAGATAGGTATCGGTTATTCACAGGGGGCTGCAGGGAAAGGTTATCATGCCAACGCGAGTATCGGATATGCAATCAACTCCATAGCATACGTGATAGGAGGGTCAAGGCCTCCATCGATAGACAGGTCAACGCTGGGATCCCCGGCTGACTATGTCTGCTGGGTCTTTGGTGAGAATGAAGATGCCATTCCATGCGGCTGGCTGCCCTTCCATATCGAAAGAGGTTTTACGAAATCAGACAGTGTGGTCACCGTTATGGCCAGTTATCCACCGGTAAATTGTGTAGATCACTGGAGCAGTTCGATAGATGAGCATATTAAGTGGTGGAGCAGGACGGTGAGCCCCCTGCTTAACATGGGCGGTCCAAGCCTTCCTGAGATCATGGAACAGAATCCTGTTATTGCTTTAGGTCCTGAACATGCCAGCTTTGCAGCATCTGCGGGATGGACAAAAAATGATTTCCGGGCAGCCTTCTGGAAGGCTACCCGTATACCCTATTCAATCTGGCCGGCAGGATGCGGCGGCGATAAATTTATCGATAAGTTCGGACATGTTACTCCTGAGAGCCTGATCCCGGTGACTCTGAAACCCGAACAGCTGATCGTAATAGTAGCCGGCGGTGACGGCAAACAGTCGCATTATTTTGCCCCGTATCCAGGGTCGTTCCCGGTCAGCAGACTTGTCAAGGGATAGTGTTGCTGTCCTTTTTTATTTTATAAAAATATTTGGGCCTGCCTCCTGCAGATCCCGGCAAGGGCGGGGACCGGATAAAAAGGATGATGAAAGATGACCGGATCAATTCACCCGATAATTGAAATCAAGGCGCTTAATCAGGTAGGTCTCATAGTCAGGGACATTGAAAAGACCGCAATGGATTACTGGAATACCTTCGGGATAGGGCCGCATGTCATAGTTACAGTAGAGCCTGTCGACGGCTATGTTATGACATATATGGGAAAACCGGCCAGGTATAAATTCAAGGCGGGCTTCTGTCGCGTGGGGCCGCTGGAACTTGAGTTGCTGCAGGGCATTGAAGGGCAAAATATTTATGAAGACCACTTGAGAGATCATGGAGAAGGCGCGAACCATCTTCAGTCCCTGGCAGAAAGTGTTGCAGAAGTGGAGAGGCAGGTTGAGACATTTGCGGGCAAGGGCTTTCCCCTGTTAATGGCGGGACACTTCGGCACCGAAGTCGGTTTCGCCTATTCAGATACCTTCAGCGCCCTGAAGACTATATGGGAGACCGTTAAAATGCCCGATAATCCATCCGGGGTCCCCGCGATAATCCCTTCGAATCCGCTTGAGGCAAGTCCGGCCAGAGTCAAGGTTAAGGCAGTCAGCTCCATAGGCATTGTGGTAGAGGATCTGGAAAAGGTAACGGCGAATTACAGAGACATCCTTGGCATCGGTTCCTGGGAGATGTTGAAAATGGCAGCTCCGGCGCTTCATGACGTAACCTGCCGCGGCAGGGCAGTGAATGCGGAATGGAAGGCCGCCCTTGCCGGCGCAGGGCCGGTGCAGCTGGAACTAATTCAACCGGTATCCGGGGAAAATATCTACAGGGACTTTCTCCGCGACCATGGCGAGGGGATACACCATATCCAATTTCTGGTGGATGATATTGAGGATACGAACCGTATAATGGAAGCAGAGGGCTTTCCGGTCTTGATGGGCGGCGGCATCCTGGACGGGGGATTCGCCCATTACGATACTTCAGAATCCTTGAAAATTATCTGGGAGGCAGTGCAGCTGCCGAAGACAGAATTTCCCAAATAGGGCGGCATAGCCAATTTAATCATGTCTCAAAATTATTTCGCGGATGAGAGGGATAGATGAAAGCCATTGCGGTCTATTATTCGGCAACCGGGAACACCCAGAAGATTGCCAGAGCCATTCAACGCGGGATCAGGGATGTGATCGGGCAATGCGATATTGCGTCAATAAATAAAATAGAACCCGGGGAGCTGGCAGGGTATGACCTGGTCGCCTTTGGCGGGCCCCTATGGTACTGGCGTGAACCGTCCAATCTGCGGCTTTTTGCCTATAATATGCCCAGGATGGACGGGAAGCTGTGCGCCCTCTTCTGCTGTCACGGGTCAACGCCGTGTGGTTTCTATTATTCCCTTGCCCCCGTTCTGCTGAAGAAGGGCCTGAAAATAATCGGCTGGAAGGACTGGTATTCCAGCATGTATCAGGTATTGCATCTGCCCTATCCATACCTTACGCACGGGCACCCCGATAGGGTTGATCTCCAGGAAGCAGAGGCATTCGGCAGGGAGATGGCCCGAAACGCTGAAAAGATAGCCGCCGGAGAGACGGGGCTTATCCCGGAGATACCAAAAGGGCCGGATGCCGACTGGCTCTGGAGGCCGTACATCTTTGATGGCGACGATCATGTGCCGGGCACGGAAAGGTCGGCCGGCGCACCGGTCCGGGAGCCCGTTAAGCCCCGTCCCACCAGGAAGATAAACAGGGAAAAATGCGCCTATCCGGCATGTACGATATGCATCGATAACTGCCCCATGAATGCCTTCGATATCTCCAAGAGTCCTCCGGAGGTTAAACAGAACTGCAAGGAGTGTTCCCTGTGCGAATTAATGTGCCCCAATGATGCCATAGAATTAAATGGCGCAGGAACCGTCTATCTGCCCGAGATTAAGACTATCAACATGGAGAGGTGCAAGTATCCCGGATGCACCATCTGTATCGATAACTGTAATAACAAGAGCATAGACTTCTCCCGGAACCCGCCGGTGTTCAAAGACAACTGTGAAAGAGACGACCTGTGCTGGCTGATCTGTCCCGAGGGCGCCATAGAAATCACCAACCTGGAGGAGACCCATGGGACTTTGAAAATGATAAGAAGCCGGCAGGGTGTGGCCGGATATCCCCACGGGTTGCTTCAACAGACGATCGATGCGGAGAAGGCCGGCAAGTTTCGAAGGCTGACGCCTGTAGACGATGTAGGATGGGACAATCTCATTATGTATATTAAGCATCATCCGAGGTTCGATATAAAGGATCTGAAAGATGAGGATTGAAATGTTATTCACTCCGATAAAGATAGGGAACATGGAGGTAAAAAACAGGATCGTCTTTCCTCCTATGGTCACGGGTCATGCAGGACCGGACGGCAAGGTTACAGATACCCATATCGCATGGTATGAAGCGCGGGCCAGGGGTGGCGTCGGCCTCATCATTGTAGAATTTACTGCGGTGATGCAAAGCGGGGCCGTTGCGCCGGTTGCCCTCGGCATGTGGGATGATTCCTTGATCCCGGGGTTTCAAGAGCTAACGAATAAAGTTCATGCCTGTGATGCCAGGATTTTCCTGCAGTTATCTCATGCCGGAAGACAAACAAATAAGGCCTTTACCGGAGGCAGGCTTTCAGTAGCACCATCAGCCATATCCTGTCCCATGGGTGAGCCGATGACAAAAGAGATCCCGAAGGAACTGGACCTGGAGGAAATAGAAGAGATTATTGACCGATTCGGCCAGGCGGCCAGGCGGGCAAGAGAGGCCGGTTTTGATGGCGTGGAGGTGCATGGAGCACATGGCTATCTCATATCCGCGTTCATGTCCGCATACACCAATAAGCGACATGATGCCTACGGTGGCGATCTCGAAGGCAGGATGCAATTCCCACTGCAGATCATCAGGAGAATTAGAAAGGAAGTGGGCAGGGATTTCCCGATGAGCTTTAGATACAGCGGAAATGAATACGTGCCGGACGGACGCGCCATTGAGGAGAGCAGGCGGATCGCCCCTATGCTCGTGGCGGCAGGTGTGGATTGCCTTCATATCTCTGCCGGTGTTTATGAGAGCTTCTGGTCGCAAATCCCGCCCCATGGGACACGCGAGGGTGTCAATGCCGATGATGCCGCTGCAATTAAAGGGGCCGTGAATATACCGGTTATCACTGTCGGAAGGATAAAGAGCCCCGAGGTGGCTGAGGAGATATTGGCGCAGGGAAAGGCCGATATGGTTGCGATGGGAAGACAGCTCATCTGTGATCCTGAATGGCCGCTTAAAGTTGCTGCCGGAGAATCAGAAGACATCAGGCCCTGTATCGGCTGCACACAGTCATGCATAAACCGTGGGATCGTTGAGGGCAGGCCTGTATCCTGCATTTACAATACCGCCGCCGGCATGGAAAAGCAGGCTGAGATACGGCGGGCGGAAAGACCCAGAAAGGTCCTGGTCGTCGGCGGCGGACCGGGCGGACTTGAGGCTGCCAGGGTGGCCGCTTTGAGGGGACATCAGGTTGTGCTCTTCGAAAAATCTAAAGAGCTGGGGGGACGCTTCAATCTGGCCTGCATCCCGCCTTTCAAACAGGAGTTTGCGACTGCAATCAAATGGCTTTCCCGTCAGATAAACAAGCTGGGCGTAAACGTTGAGCTGAACAAAGAGGTGACCCCCGAACTGGTGGATCAAATCGGGCCTGATGCAGTTATTTTAGCGACCGGTGCTGTTACCCGAATGCCTTCTGTTCCCGGGATATACAGGGGAAAGGTTGTTCTCGGCGAGGACATCCTTGCCGGGAGGGTGACTCTGGGAAACAGGGTCCTGATAGTGGGCGGCGGAGGAATAGGGACCGAGGTGGCAGACTTCATCGCTCAACGAGGAAAGGACGTGACGATCGTTGAGATTCTGCCTGAAATAGGTGCAGCCACCGGCATTCCAGTGCTGGTAGCCCAGATACTTATTCCGCGATTAAAGAGCTATGGCGTGAAGATGATGACGAACGCCTCGGTCAAAGAGATCACCGATGATGCCGTAGTCGTGAAAGTCGACGGAGGCGAGAAGAGAATCGAGGGTGTAGACCAGGTGATTGTGGCGACGGGCGCAAAGTCCGTGAATGAATTGTCCGCCAGGCTTGAAGGCAAGGTCCCGGAGATCTATACCATAGGAGATGCCAGGGAGCCCAGGACAGTTTTTGAGGCTACACAGGAAGCGGCTGAAGCAGCCAGAAAGATATGATGTCAAAAGAAATTTGGGTGTTTACGGAATGCAGAAAACAGGGGTTGACTCCTGTGGCGCTGGAGTTGTTTGGAGAGGCGCGAAAACTGGCCAGGTCCCTGAATGGAAAACCCTGCGCCTGCATCCTGGGTTCCAGGATCGGGGAATGTTTCTCCCTGCTTGGAGAACGCGGTGCAGAGAAGATCTATTTCTCAGATGATGAGAGATTTTCCGAATACTCATTGGATGATTATGTTCAGGTATTGCATGAACTTGTTACGGAATACAAACCTCAGGTGATGATTTTTGACGCCTCATCATCGGGAAGCGAACTCGCTGCAAGAATTTCATGGAGGCTGAGGCTACCCTGTATAACAGAAGTAAAGAGGATTGACGTGGAGAAAGATGGCCTGGCAATCTCCAGATCCTGTTACCAGGACAGGGTCTATCAGAATTTCATGTTTCATCCTGAGAGAACATTAATTCTGACCGTCTTGCCGGAGGATTTGGATAGCAATGAAAATATTGTGCCGGGCGAGATGGAACTGGTAGAGGCAAAACCCGGCCATGCAATGGACAGGATCAGGGCCAGAAGTATAAATTTTTTAAAGGGTGATCCCAAAGAAATCGGTCTGGAAGAAGCCGATATGATTGTGGCAGGAGGAAAAGGGATCGGCAAAGACGCATCAGCCCTGGAGGAATTGGCGGATCTGCTGGGGGCATCCGTGGGTGGGACCAGGCCGCTTGTCGATGAAGGGGTCTTGCCATTCGAGAGACAGATAGGGATTACGGGCAAATCGGTCAGTCCGAGATTACTCTTTGTCTTAGGGGTTTCAGGCGCCCGTGAGTTCGCCGCAGGAACAGAAAAAGCCAAGCTGATCATTGCGGTCAATACGGATGAAAATGCGCCTATTTTTAAAATTGCGGATCTGAAAGTTCACGGGGATTTGAAAGAAGTTATTCCGGCCCTGGCGAACAGACTGAGACAATATAAGGAGAATAATAAATAGTTGCCGGTGGAAATCATCAAGAAGCTGTCATGGCAGGTATTGATCGCACTCTTTTTATTGCCCTTAAGTGCGTGGGGGTATTCGGAGGAGGAGTGCATTCGATGTCATGGATCAGGAAGTGCGGAAAGCAGGCTTCAGATCGACGCAGACATCTATAAAACCTCCATACACGCCGGAGAGATCAGCTGCATTGACTGCCATGAGGCAATAACCGGGGATGCACATTTTACAGACAGGGGATTGGAAAAAGTCAACTGCCGCAATTGCCATGAGCAGAAAAATCAGCATGGCCGGGATGTGACCACAAAGTGCACAGATTGCCATACAAGGCACGCCGTTTATAAAGCAGATGATGTGCGTTCATCGGTTCACTGGATCAATTTGGAAAAAACCTGCGGCGGTTGTCACCCTGATCAGACAAAAAGTACAGGCTGGTTATCTGTGTTTACCTCATTCCGGATTGTCTCCCATCCCAAACAGAATATGGCAGGGCATTTTGGCAAAGATATGTGTGTCGGATGCCATCAGGGGAAAGCAGCACACGGAGAGGACGGCCCGGTCAACGGGCAGAATTGTTACAGATGCCATTCCCCCCTCGATAAGGAGAGGGTCATCCTGGGGTATATGCATCCCTATGCCGATTGGCAAAAAAAGCCTGTTAATGCCGCGGCAGGATGCATTTCCGTAATTGTGCTCATCGGAATTATCTTTATCGCAGCAAAAGATTTCATGGGCCGTTCCGATAAACGCAGAAGCGATCATGACGGAGGGAAAAATTAGGTGTTAAGCAGCCTGGACCTTATATTCGTTGTTGCATCCCTCACCATTATGGCGACCGGGCTGGCGAGGCGCCATAGGATGTGGAAACAAGGTCGGCCCGAGGCGCTCGACGCCGTCATGACATTGAAAGACGGTTATCGGATTCTGCTGTCCATTTTTCGAAATGGAAGATTTTCAGATAACCCCTATGGAAATACTGCGCACATCTTTGTCTTCTGGGGTTTCCTCCTCCCCTTTATCGTAATTGTAGTCTCACAATTCAGGCCGGTTGCGCCGGCCTGGGCAGGTCAATACCTTTCATTGTTTCTGGATGTCCTGGGTCTTTTTGCCGTTGTCGGGACCTGCATGCTGCTTTCAAAGAGGCTGTTTAGGAAGCAACCCTACCCAGGCAGGCAACCTGTGCATCTCTGGATCTTCCTTGCCATATTGATAACCGGTTTTCTTGCAGAAGGGCTCAGGGTGGCAATAACCGGGGGCGCCATGGAGGGGCTGAGCGCCCTTAATTCTCCTGTAGGATATATTTTATCCTGGATGGTCCCTGTTTCGCCTGCACTCCTGAAAATCGTGGTGCGGGCGCACTTTTTCCTGGTCCTTGCATTCATTGCCTTCATCCCCTATTCGAACATGCGCCATGCATGGGCTTCGCTCTTTGGCATCTATTACCGGCAGGGAAGACCCGAAGGCGCCCTTGCGCCCATTGAACTCCAGGGAGAGTATTTCGGCACGGGCGCAATCAGGGATTTTTCGTGGCTGCAGCTCATGGACAGCGATGCGTGCATGAGTTGCGGCCGCTGTGATTCCAATTGTCCGGCACATATTTCCGGCAAGCCCCTGATGCCCCAGGGGGTGATCAGGGAGATCGGTCGAAAAATGGAAGAGGCCTTTTACGGAAAAGATGCCCCCAGCGGTAAGGATGCAGGCATGTTCAATAATGACGGGCTGATCGGCGGAGAGGACATCTGGGCCTGCACCACCTGCCTTGCCTGTGTAAAGAGCTGCCCGGTATTTGCAGGACACCTGACGGACATCCTGGGCCTGAGGCAATATTCCGTTCTGATGAAAAGCCGGTTTCCGTCGGAGTATAAACAATTATTTAAAAACCTTGAGACATTCGGCGACGCCTTTGGCGCAGGACGTGTTGCGAGGGAAGACTGGATCTCCGGCCCTGACATGCCGACGCCCTGCCAGGACAATAAAGCCGAGTTCCTGTTCTGGGCGGGATGTACGGGCGCCCTATATGATGAGGTTGCCCGCGCAAGAACAATAGAGGCGGCCAATGTTCTTAAAAAGGCCGGGGTTGGTTTCATGGTCCTGGGAAAAGAGGAGTTGTGCTGCGGTGACCCGGCGCGGAGGTTGGGCAACGAATATCTTTTTCAGCGAATGGCCAGGCGAAACATAGATACGATGACCGGATACGGAATAAAAAAGATCGTCACTTCCTGCCCCCACTGCTTCAACGTCTTTCGGAATGAATATCCCCAACTCGGCGGAACTTTTGAGGTGATCCATATAACCGGGCTTTTGAAAGACCTCCTCAATGAAGGCAGATTAAAGGTCAAATCAAAAAGCGGAAGCACGTTCACCTATCATGATCCGTGCTATCTGGGGAGATATAATAATATTGAGAGGCAGCCCAGGGATATTCTTGAGATGCTTGTCGAGATGAAGGAGATGGAGTTTTCAGGAGACAAAAGCCTCTGTTGCGGGGCCGGGGGAGGGAATTTCTGGTGCGGGAGAACAACAGGCAGGCGAATTGAGGAAATAAGGATTGGCCAGGCCATTGAAACAGGGGCTGAAGGCCTTGTGACATCCTGCCCTTTCTGCGAGATCCTTTTCGATAGTGCCGTCAGGCAGAAAGGTGCGGAGTATTCCTTTAAAGTCATGGATATCGTTCAACTGGTGAATCAGTTAACGGAATGAACACTCTATAGAAGGACAACTATGAGAGTTATCGTTTGCATAAAACAAATCGGCTGCATCTGTCATCCTGTTGCGATGGATCGCAGGGGCGGCGATGTTGACCCCGAGAAGATTGTTTATATGCTCAACCCCTACGATGAACTGGCAATGGAGGAGGCAATCCGGATCAAAGACAGGTTCCCTGGCACCGAAGTTGCTGTCCTGACAATGGGCCCGCCACGGGCTGAGGAGGCATTGAGATATGCATTTTCATTCGGAGCCGACAAAATGATCCGCGTTAATAGCGCAAATTTAAACCCATGGTCCACATCATCGGTTTTAGCAAAGGCCATAGATCGCCTGGGCTATGACATTATTCTTTGCGGCAAGAAGGCAATTGACAGCAATGACAGTATGGTCGGATCATTTCTTGCTGAATCATTGGGAATAGGACAGGTGACCGGGGTTGTTAAGCTGGATATCTTTCCTGATAACAGGGAGGTGATTGTTGAGAGATCTGTCGGCAGGGGTGACAGGGAGGTCATCGAATGCGGTCTTCCGGCCCTGTTCACGGTGGAAAAAGGAATCAACGAGCCGAGATATCCGACACTGCCCGGCAGGCTTCGGGCAGAAAAGGCGGACGTGGAGCGGATGGAAATGACCTCTCTGGATGTGGAGGCAGACCTCGAACATGTTCCGGATCAATCTGGAAGCTTTTCACCGCCGCGGCCAAAACCTAAAAAGGTTTTTACGCCCGATAGCGGGCTATCAGCCGCCGAAAGAAGACGGCTTATGATGTCCGGCGGTAAGACGGCCAAAAAGGGCGACCTGATAGAAGGTGCGCCTGATAAGGTGGCCGAGATAATCATAAACATCCTGATTCAGAAAAAGATGGTTTAAAGAAACATAACGCACGCAATAAATAGTAAACAAGGAGAAAAAAATGGGCGAGATAATTTATACCAAATTTAGATGGTTTGCTTTAGTCGCATCAACTATCGTAACCGCAATAACTGCAATGGCCCTGATCTGTCCTGCCACCCTGGTGCCGGCGATACAAAAAAGCATGCCAAATCTATCTCTGGGGCAGGTTACCTATTTGACTATGTTCTACTTCAACTTTTTCGTCGGCTTTGCCGCGCTGTTCGGGGGGATACTCCTTGACAAATTCGGGGTGATCAAGGTCTATATCGGGTGTCTCATAGCAATCGGCATCGGCGCCCTTCTGGTGCCTTTTATCGGGGACTCTTACAATGGAATGCTCTTAATACGGCTTTTGCAGGGGTGCGGCACAGGGCCGGTCATGGCCGCTGCAGCCTTAATCGCAGCCTCCTATTTCCCAAACAATGAACGAAGCATAGCAGTAGGGTCGATCGGCGTCGCTGTCTCGGGCGGCAGTTTATTGGGTTTTATCGTTTTCCCCAGGATATACGTAGCCACGGGAAGCTGGCACGCAGCGCTTGCATGGCTGGCGCCTATCTGTATTATCGGGATTATATTTACCATAATCTTAGCCTTCGGCCCAAAACCCCCGGAGGAGGAACAGGCGACTGCCGAAGAGCCGGACAAGGGTGCCTTTAAGGCTGCCCTGCATATCCCTGTCACATGGGTTGCGATCGCCTGTATAGTGATGCTGGCGTGGATATATCAGGCATTTATGGATCTGACTCCGAATTATCTGGGCTATGCCCCACCCGTAGGTCTGGGCAAAGGGGTGGTTGGAGCAGGGAATATAATGGCAATCGTTCAGATACTCTATATGGCAGGTGCAATGGCAAGCGGTTTCATCACGGATAAAATCTTGAAAGGCAACGGCAGGCCGATGCTTTTAATAGGGTTTCTAATGGGCGGCATTTTCGGATTTTTAGTCAAATTTCCTTTTATCACCGGCAACAACACGTTGCTTATAAGCTGTCTGGTGCTGGCCGGCGTCTGCTATTCCTTTGTGGTCCCTCAGGCGCTCGGATATCTGGCAAAAAATTATCCCAGGCATATCACGGGAAAGTTAGGCGGTCTGGCATGGGGGATAGGCATTTTCGGAGGCGCGGCGGGTGTTGCAGCGGGCGCCAGGGCCCTTCATGTCACAGGATTCTATCAAATGTCAATTAACATAATGGTCGGCATTTGCCTGGCAGGTTTTCTTATCGGCCTGTTCCTTAAGACGAAAAGAGATTCAGATTAGTCAGATATACACATGAAGGGGGAGCAACTATGAATAATCGTAAGGACATTAAAACGGAAACGCTTAAGACGGATATCGTTGTCATTGGCGGAGGCGGGGCCGGTATGGCCGCAGCCGTCCAGGCCGCTGAAAAGAGATCAGATGTTATAGTGTTTGAGAAGCGGAATGCTGTCGGGGGCAACACATCAATGGCGCATGGCTTTTTTGCCGCTGAAAGCCCGGTACAGAAGAGAATGATGATTGAGTCACCCAAGGATGAGCTTTTTAAGCTTGCCATGGACTACCACCATTGGACAATTAACCCGAAACTTGTACGCGCCTTTATAAACAAATCAGGAGACACGGCACGCTGGCTGGAGGAAAAGGGCCTGAGGATAGATCTGGTGCCGTCATTGCACCCCAGGTATTGTTACCGGACTTTTCATATGACATTCAGCGCTACAGGCCATACGGTTGTTAAGCTGTTAACCAAGAGCTGCGAGGACATGGGTGTGAGGGTGCTTAATAAATGTACGGTTAAAAGGTTGTTGACCGACAATAAGGGGAAGGTGATCGGCGTTTTAGCAGAAACACAAAGAGGGCCGCTAAGGGTCGAGGCAAAAAGCGTCATTATCGCCACCGGAGGGTATGGAGGAAACAAGGCTTTATTAAAGAAGCATTGTCCTGACTATGGCGGGGAAACTAAATACCTTGGGATAAAAGAGCTTACCGGAGATGGCCTGGTCATGGCCATGGAAATAGGGGCTTCCACGGAAGGCCTTGGGCTGCCTCACTACTGGGGCGGCCACTATCACGGCGCTAATGCCGTAAACCTCATCAACCAGCGGCCTGAGACAATCTGGGTAAACAAAAATGGTGAACGGTACTGTGATGAGAACATCCTCTTTGATATGGGCCTGCGCGGCAATGTTGTTGACAGGCAGCCGGGCAAGGTTTCCTATACCATCTTCGACGAACGCATAAAGAAGAATCTGATCACAGAGGGGGTCGTCGGGGCACAGATAGCCCTGCGATGGGCCCCGCCGGATACCACATGGGCTTCGATCATGGAGAAGCTGCCCCTGGAAGCAGAGAAGGGAAATCTCATGATATCTGACTCCCTGGACAAGATTGCAAGGTGGATGGGCGGTTCTCCCAAAAATTTAAAATCAACCATGGACCAATACAACGCTGACTGCGATCTCGGATACGACTCGCTTTTTGTAAAAGACCGGCGATTTCTGGAACCGTTGCGTGTCCCTCCATACTACGCCATCAAATTTCATCAGACATTGCTCGATACAATGGGCGGGATTAAGACCAACCACCAGATGGAGATCATTGACAGTGAGGGGAACAGTATCCCAGGACTTTATGCTGCTGGAGTATGTGTCGGAGGATATACGTCGGCTTCCTATTGTTACATGCTATCCGGGACCATGTTCGGTTTTGCGCTGAACTCCGGTCGTATCGCCGCAGAGAATGCAGTCAAATTTTGCAAGGGTGGCAAAAAGATAAAATAGAAGAACAAGAGGATCGGCTTAATACACAATCGACATTAAATACTAAGTGAAGGAGATATTATGCGAGGAGGATACTCAGGCCGGATTCTACGGGTTGATTTATCAAAAGGACAGGTAACCAAAGAGAAACTCCCTGATGAGAGCGTTCTGAGAAAGTACATCGGGGGGGTGGGACTCGGCGCAAAGATACTTAATGATGAAATATCGCTGGACACCAGGCCCTTAAGTCCGGACAACCGGCTCATTTTCATGACGGGCCCCTTAACAGGCACAAAGTATCCCTGTTCCTCCGATACAACGGTGGTAACATTGAGCGCCAATCTGGGCTTCGTGGTTACCTCTTCCCATACACACGGTTTCTGGGGCGCCTACCTTAAACAGGCCGGCTATGACGGCATTATCATACAGGGGGCATCGGATAAGTGGGTATACCTGTGGATACATGACGGAGAAGTGGAAATCCGTGATGCGTCAGGCCTGATCGGCCAGGACTCCCATGACACGGAAGATCTGGTTAAGGATCAAGTCGGGAGAATCAAAGTCAGCGTGGTAACAATCGGTCCGGCGGGCGAAAATATGGTTCACGGGGCATCGATTGCAAATGACTCTCACCATCTGGCGGCAAAAGGCGGTGTTGGAGCAGTAATGGGATCAAAGAAGCTGAAGGCGATTGCAGTAAAAAGTGCCGGTGGAGTTCCGCTGGCCGAGCCTGTTGAATTCGGCAGGATAGTGAAAGAGTGGAATGATATGGCATTCGCCGGAGGCAAAAAGCCGATCTTGTATAAGGGAGGCATTACCAGGTTCTATGGTTTAATGATAGGAAACCAGTACTGGTCAGCCTATAAAAACCTGTTGAGTCCGGAGGGAGGGCGCAGGTGGACGGAAAATATGGTTGAAGGCTGCAAGCAATTCAAGATAACAGGGAGGCATTGCTGGGCCTGTCCTATCGGCTGCACCTATGAGTCCGAGATAACCACCGGTCCGCACAAGGGCTATAGGGCAACCCTTTCCGGGGGCGGTGAAGGCCAGGAAGGCGCAGCGGGAATTCTTGGTATTGATGACCCGGGAACAGTGCACTATCTGACGGACATTAACGACCGGCTGGGCGTTGATTCCTCAGACCTGGGATGCTGCCTTGCCCTGGCCTTTGAGCTTTATGAGAGGGGGCAGCTTACGAAAGAACAGACCGACGGCCTGGAGCTGACCTGGGGAAATGCGGAGGCGGCCGAGGCCCTGCTCCGCAAGATTATCTACAGGGATGGGTTCGGCAAGATATTCGCGGAAGGTCCCAAGAAGGCGGCCCAGATTCTGGGAGGTGATGCGCCCAGATATGTAGCTCACATAAAAGGCTCGGGCTATAACATGCATGACTGGCGTCCTGCCTGGGGTCTGCTTTTAGGGCAAATGGTCTCAAGCACCGGAGGAACATGGCAAAGTTCCTATGGCAATGACCTGCTTCCGGAAATAGACCTGGGTTATCCGGAGCGCAATCCTCTTTTTGTCACGGAAGGTCTGGCAAAGGGATTGTCGAAAATATGCATGAAGCGGGTATGGGATGACTGCTATGGTCAATGCTTTCTGGGGAATCTGATGGATTGCAAGGGAGGCGCCTATCTGCCGCCCAGGGCAGTCGCCGCGGCTACCGGCTGGGCAGGATTTACCCTTGATGAAGCCATGACAATCGGGCACAGGGTAATTACACTTGAAAGGATATTCAGCATGAAGCGCGGTCTTACAATAGAAACAGACCTTGATATCGGACCTCGCATCGTTGAACCGGCCACGGAAGGCATAGCCAAAGGCAAGGACATTCGCCCCCATCTTAGGGGATTGGTTATGGACTATTATGAGAATATGGGATGGGAGAGAGAGACAGGAAGACCGACTCAGGAAACACTTGAAAAACTTGATCTTACGGCTGAGGCTGAAGGACTTTAGAAAAAGGAGATACAAATGGCAGAACTAAAGGAATTGCTCAAACCCGGCCGGATTAAGAATGTACAGATAAAAAACCGGGTGTCGCTTGCACCAATGGAGCGGGGCTATGCCAATATGGACGGCTCAATAAGTCAGAGGTACATCGATTACCTCGTAGAGAGGGCAAAAAACGGGGTCGGCATGATGAATGTCGAGTCCACGTATATCGACGCGAAACAGCGCGGCCGGCTCTATCAGGTGGGGCTTTATGATGACACGCTGATTCCAAGTCATAAGCGTCTTACCGATGCGGTGCACAGGTACGGTACAAAAATTGTGGCAGAGATACAGCACCCCGGAAGACAGGCAGGAGCCATGGTAAACGGAGTTCAGCCCATAGGGCCGTCGGCAGTACCATGTATGGCAACCGGCGGAGACGTTCCCAGAGAAATGACTGTCTCCGAGATAAAGGAATTGGTGGGGATGTTTGCCCATGCTGCCGTGCGTGCCCAAAAGGCCGGTTATGATATGATCAGCATCCATGGCGGTCATGGTTACGTTATCAATGCATTTGCCTCACCGTTCAGCAACAAGCGCACTGACGAGTATGGAGGCAGTCAGGAAAACCGTTTCCGGTTGGCCTTTGAGGTGTGCGCTGCGGTGAGGGCAGCGGTCGGGGATGACTTTGCGGTGGGCTACCGGTTGAGCGCCGATGAGTTCATTGACGGTGGCCTGACGGTGGACGACACCAGGGCGCTGGCAAAAGGGCTTGAGAGCAAAGGGATTGACTTCCTTGATATAAGCGCCGGCATTTATGAGTCAGTGGACATAATCGCACCTCCCCTGGGCATGCCGCTGGGTTGTCTTGTTTACCTCGCTGCGGAGATAAAGGAGATAGTTGAAGTGCCGGTTATCGCCACAGGCAGGATCAATGATATGGTCTTTGCTGAAAGCATCCTGAAGAATAACCAGGCAGACTTCGTGCACATGGTCCGTGCATTCAACGCCGATCCTGAAATACTGGTCAAATCTCAGCGTGGAGAAATGAACGACATCTGTATCTGCATGGGCTGCATGAAGTGCTCCGATACTATGGCCATGAACCTGAGGAGCATATGCACGGTAAATCCCGCTGCAGGGAGAGAACGTGAATTTGCGCTGATACCGGCCAGGACAAAGAAAAAGGTCATGGTTATAGGCGGTGGAATTGCAGGCATGGAGGCCGCGCGGATTGCTGCCCAGCGCGGGCATAATGTGACTTTGTACGAGAAGGACGATGAGCTTGGAGGGCAGATACGCTGGGCGTCAAAGGGTAATCTGCATGAAGAATTTTATCAGACTGCCCGTTACCGCATCCAGGAAGTGCGTAAGTCCGGGGTAAAGATCATTATGAATAAAGAGGTTACATTGGCAGATGTAAAGGCGTATGCCCCGGATGTCGTGATCGTGGCAACGGGGGCGGAGCCTTTTCGACCGGCAATCCCGGGCATCAACAATCCGATTGTATCCACCGGCTTCGATATCCTGTCCGGAAAGGCAAAAGCCGGAAAAACCGCCGTGGTTATCGGCGGGAAAAGACAAGGCCTTACCGTAGCAGAGTTCCTGGCGGAAAAGGGCAGCAAAGTCATTATCGTGGAGCCCTCCCCTGCCCTGGGCTCAGACATGGGCTTTGTCCGTATGATGGT
>Ga0105099_10000447_pt1 | contig 28260 bp, 33 predicted proteins | sample PPLLak3cmMay2015_2_FD_79138 | JGI IMG/M metagenome (GOLD analysis project Ga0105099, IMG submission 79138) | Freshwater sediment microbial communities from Prairie Pothole Lake near Jamestown, North Dakota, USA - PPLs Lake P8 Core (1) Depth... | ecosystem: Environmental > Aquatic > Freshwater >... | reverse complement strand
TTTTCTCGGCTTGTCAAGCGGTTTCTCCCCGCGGGCTAAAATAAAATCAGCTTGGATTCCGGTAGAATTGAGAGTGCGCACCGCATTTTGCGTCGGCTTGGTTTTCATTTCGCCGAGTTTTTGCGGGATGGGAAAGTAACTAACAAGCACAAATTGCACGCCGTCGGGATTTTTAAATTTCATCATGCGCCCGGCTTCAAGGAATAGCACATTCTGATATTCGCCGACTGTTCCGCCGATTTCTATAATAACAATTTCGGCATTATCTTTTTTGGCGACATTTTCAATACGCTTGATTACTTCAAGGGGAATATGGGGAACAACTTCGACACACTTTCCGCCATATTCCAGGTTTCTTTCGCGGTTGATCACCGATAAATATATTTGGCCGGTGGTGGTGTAATTTTCTTTTGACAGGCTTTTATCGAGAAATCTTTCATAATTGCCGATATCCTGATCGGTTTCCATGCCGTCGTGGGTGACGAACACCTCCCCATGCTCTATCGGATTCATGGTGCCGGCATCAACGTTAACATAGGCGTCAATTTTAATGTTTGACACCCGGTAGCCGCGCCCCAGAAGCAGTCTTCCGATTGATGCGGCGGCAATGCCTTTTCCGAGTCCGGAAATTACCCCGCCCAAAACAAAAATATATTTTGCCATAATAACCCTTATTAAATATTATTGATGATAATCTTACTTTAATCTATCTTGTGAACCTCCGTCAAGTTTGTTATCTTGTAAGCACAGGGATAAAAACATAATTTGCGAAATCCACCGAAGTATCATGAATGGAACACGAATGGATAATTCGAGTGGAATGTCAAGAACGAAGGTGGATAAATATGAAAGATTTAGAGTTTGTCAAAAAAATTGCTATTGATGCCGGCGGGCATCTCTTGAAGCGTTTTAATCATTTAACATTCAAGGATATTTCCTTTAAAGATCGCTACGAAATTGTGACTAAGCTTGATTTTGAATCGGAAAAAATAATTTTGAAGGCGATTCAAAAGGAATATCCCAACCATGAAATACTTTCCGAAGAGGCAGGCAGGATAAAAGGCAAAAACTCCGATTATTTATGGCTTATTGATCCGCTTGACGGCACAACAAATTATAAAATCGGAAGCCCCCTGTTTGCTGTTTTAATCGCGCTTGTTTATAAAAACGAGATTCAGTTCGGTTTAGCTTATGCACCGGCTCTGGGTGAATTTTACGAGGTGGAATTAGGTAAAGCCACCAAGTTTAACAACAGAAAAATACATGTTTCGAAAACAGATAAGATCAATGAGTCAATTAATTTGTATTGCCATGGCAGTACTAAAAAAGATATCGAAAGGGCAATCGGTGTTTACAGCAAATTAAAATTATCCGGTCGTGATTCACGACAGCTCGGGTGCGCAGCATTGGAATTCGGATTTGTGGCTGCCGGGCGCGCCGAATCAATTCTCATTCCCGGTGCCCACCCGTGGGATGTTGCTGCGGGTGTGCTCATGGTTCGCGAAGCCTGCGGACGCGTTACTGATTTCGAAGGCAAAGAGTGGAATCTCGATTCAAAAGATATTCTTGCCTCAAATGGCAAAATTCATAATGAATTACTAAAAATCATAAAGGGAGTTTAGTATGAAATCTACAAAAGAATTATTAAAAAAAACGGAAGTTGGGTTTAAATCTTTAGATTTACCCGATAAATACAAGGAGTCGGCTCTTAAATGGTTGGAGAAATGGCTCACTCTGGACGAATTCAATGATTATGTGCCCCAAATTGAATATTTGATAGAAAATGAAAAATGGAGTTTTATCATGGATGCTTTTTATCAAGTGATTCCTTTTGGCACGGGAGGAAGAAGGGGACTGGTCGGAATTGGTCCAAATAGAATCAATAAATGGACTATTCAATCATCAGCCCAAGGACACTGCCAGTATCTCGTTAAAAAATATGGCGAAAGAGCAAAGAGTAAGGGAATTGTGATAACTTTTGATGTCAGAAAATATACTCAAAAAGGCATCTATAATGATGATATTGCAAACCCTGTCATGGATCTCGACTGCAAAGAACTTGCGATATCTGCTGCCGAAGTTTACTCGGCAAACGGAGTCAAGGTTTACATTTTTGATAGTCCCAGAAGCACTCCTGAACTTTCTTTTACGATTCGTCATCTTTGTGCAATCGGTGGTGATATGATTAGCGCCAGTCATAACCCGCCAACAGACAACGGAAAAAAGATTTACGATGAGTTTGGAGGGCAGCTTATTCCTCCTTTTGATCAAGAATTGGTTGATGTTGTCACTAAAGAAGTGAAAGAGATTAAATCAATGAATTTTGACGAAGCTAAGAAAAAAGAGACGGTGGAAATTATTGGTAAAAAAGTTGATGATGCTTATCTAGAAGCTGTTTGCAAATTATCTTTATCTGACGAAAGAAATGCAAAAATTATTTATTCACCGCTTCACGGAACGGGGACAACATCTTTTTATCCAGCGCTAAAAAAATTGGGCTTTGACGTAACTTTGGATCCCGAAACTTCCAACCTCAGCGGGAAATTTGAACACATTACTTTTAACATTCCGAACCCTGAGGTTTCCCAATCTTTTGATGCATCTCTTGTTTTTGCGAAAGAACAGAATGCAGACATTCTTATAAATTCCGATCCAGATGCTGATAGAATTGGGTTAATGGTAAAACACAATAATGAATGGAAATATATAAACGGAAATGAAATTGGAATAATACTAACTGAGTATGGAATTTCTAAATTTAAAGAAAAAAATAAATTAAATGCAAATAGTACGATAATAAAAACTGTTGTAACAAGCTCATTAATTGCCAAAATTTGCGAAAAAAATCATGTTCAATGTATAGGAGATCTTTTAGTCGGATTCAAATATATCGGCGAAGAAATGAATAAATTAGAGCAGAATAAAAAAATTGATGATTTCATTTTAGGAACTGAAGAAAGTCATGGTTTTATTATGGGCAATTATGCCCGAGATAAAGATGCGGCAGGAGCTGCGATTTGGCTGTCCGAACTTGCCTCAGAGTTAAAAAATAAGAGCAAAACCCTCATTGACTACTTAAATTCAATATATTCCCGCTATGGATACTGCGAAAATTTTCTAACGGAAATTAAACTGCCTGGAGCCGATGGAATGGAAAAAATTGCTAAAATCCAAAACAATTTACGAGAGGAAAATATCAAAAGCTTTAGTAAATTCCAAATTGAAAAAAAGATTGACAGATGGGATGGAGAACCTCATAAATCCGAAACCGATACTGCAAGCCGAAATGTTTTAATATTTAATATTAAACCTATTGATAGCATGGTGGCTATGAGAGTCACAGTTCGACCATCTGGAACAGAGCCGAAAATTAAAATGTATTTTGAAGTAATGGGAAGGCCGTGCACCCTAGAAGAATTAGCAGATAACCAAGAAAAAATAAATGCAATAAGAGTAGGATTCGAGCATGAAGTTATGAAATATTGCTATAAAGTGCTAGGTGTTGATTTCCCAGATAGAGGATTTCTGCTTTTCTGGCAAATGCCCTTAAATGATAAAATGGAATATTTTAAGATTGAAAAAGAAATAGTTGGTCTAAAAAACATTCCTGATAAATCAACCCGCAAAGAAAAACTATACGAAATGCTGGAATGTTTTGGCTCTAATCCAATAGAAAAAATAAACAATGCCTTCAAGGCAGAATACAAAAAAAACCTGCTTGATTATTTGGAATTAAATTAGAATACAAAAACGCGATGAGATTTTGGGGTTGATTGGGTGATATAAATAAGGAATAATATGAAAAGTAAAGAAAATCGAGACAATTTTAGCCAAAATGATATTAAAAAAACCTACGAAAAACTTGGTGAAAAGTATCTTGAGAATATTGAAAAATATACCCCAAAAGCGATATATGACTTTATGAAACTTTTGCCGAAAGGGGGAACAGTTTTGGATGTTGGCAGTGCCGGTGGAAGGGACTCGGAAAAATTTAGCCAATCGGGATTTAAAGTTATAGGAATAGATTTGGTAGATAAATTTATTAAGACAGCTCAAAATAGAGTACCCAGCGGAACATTCAGAAAAATGGATTTAGAAAAGTTAGATTTTCCTAAAAATTATTTTGATGGAATTTGGGTAAATGCGGTTTTAATGCATGTCAGAAAAAAGAACATTCAAAAAGTACTTGATAATCTTAATCAGTGTCTTAAACCAAACGGAAAAGCTTATTTTCAGGTGAAAAAAGGCATTGGAGAACAATATCTAACAGACAAATTTTCGCCAATAAAAAAAAGATTTGTCTCTTTATTTGAGAAAAAAGAATTTGAAGAAGATTTGAAAAAATCCGGTTATCATTTATTAAAAACCAGTATAAAACCAGATAATGCCGGCAGGCCTGGGATTGATTGGATAGAAATCACTGCAGAGAAAAAAATATGAAAAAAATATATGCCGTATGGTGTAAGGTAAATTTAATCAAGAAACCAGATTGGCTGGATGAATACAGGAAAAAATATAAAAACCTGTATCCGCATCATGTGACATTAAAACAACCGTGTTTTATTGATGAATCCGAGCTCAAAGATATTAGATCGATTGTTTCGGGCGTTTTAGATAAAATTAATTTCCAAAACCATAAAATTAAGTTAGTTTTTGAAAAAGTTATTGCAGATAAAGAAGATAAATCTATCATGCTTATGGCAGAAAATAACAGCATTCTTATGGATCTACAATATAAAATTAGAACTGCTTTGAGAGATTACAACGATTATTGTAAACCTGAAACTGAAGAATATGAAAATAATTTTAAACCTCATTTAACCATAACCGGTGATGTGGATGATATCTTTGATGAAGCGGTGAAAGATGTAGGAAAAAATACCAAATGCGTCGGCGAAATAAAAGAAATTATTCTATCCTGTGTCAAAGAAGACACTCCCATGGAAGCCAAAAATCCCAAGAATCTGACAATTTATAAATTATGAAAGTAGATAAGAAAAAATTTAATCTCGAAACAAAAAATTTTGATGAAAAATCCGATTATTATATTGCTACACGCCCGAGTAATAAAGATATAAAAATAATTACCAATAAACTCAGCGAAATTGACGAGCTGTTGAGCAAGAATAATCTTAAAAAACGAAGTGGTGATTATCTGCATATGACGCAAATTTATCTTCCGGCAATTAACAAAATTAACAACGTTCTTAAAAGTATAAATGGCAATGCAGAACTAAAAAAAGAAAAACTTGTAGATTACATTGAAAAAATATTAAGTAAAAATTATCCAATAGAAAAATATGTTATTGATGAAGTCGGATGGTTTGGGCACAGATCTGTTTCGCTTCGGGCGATAAGAAAAAACCCACCTATTTATATTGATTCATTTATCGGTTTTAAAAAATTGATTCTTGATTCCGGATTGAATGAAAATGAATTTAAGGAATTTATAAATACCGGGGAATTTACACTGCTTGAGTATTATAAAGGCCAAAAATATTTACCGCATATTTCAATAGCTAGCGTTTCTAAAAATAAATCCGTTTCGAAAGAAGTGTTAAATAAATTAACTGAAATTTTTAAAGGAATGGAAATTACACTCGATAAATGCGAACTAAGAAAAAATCCGAAACCCTTAAAATATGATAAACTCTAAATAATAAAAAATAAAAAAGCCACTTTGTAAGTAACAGATACTTGCGTTAAAGAAAATACCCCAGAAGAAGCCAAAAATCCCAAAATATTATTGTTTTTAAGTTGTAATATTAATATGAATAATAATTTTAATTGGTGGCTAACAAAAATTGACAGATTTTTTGCCTGGATGCTTTTGGTATCTGTAATTTTGTATCTTCTTACCGGCTACGGCATGACCAAAAACCTGGTAGATCCCGCACTCTCAACCGAACTTCATATAAATATTCTTCCCAAAATTTTTATAGTTTCTTTTGTAATTCATTCAGTGCTTGCGATCCGGCTGGCGCTTATTCGTTGGCGGGTCTGGAATAAAGCTTCAATGGCACTTTTAATAATTTTGTATTTAGTGATATTTTTCGGATTTGGCTACGTGGAATTATTTTATAAAAAATCAAATACAATTACTCCTGCAAATACACAAAATTCCAGTCAAACAGGTGATCAACCTACTTTAAGCCAGACACAAACTCCAATAAGCGATGAATCCAAAGAAACACAAAAAACATTTACAATATCTGAACTGTCAAAGTATAACGGCCAGAACGGACAAAAGGCATATGTTGCTGTCGACGGGATTGTCTATGATGTCACCAGTGTTTTCACTGCTGGAAAACATTTTTCACATTATGCCGGGCAGGAATTGACTGATGCATTCTATTCCCGGCATGTGAAATCTGAAATTACAAAATACCCGGTGGCAGGGATATTGAAATAAATATTTTTAGAACTAAAATTTTGCAGGGTCAAAATCTTTGGTGAGGCCGATTTGTACGCGGTATTTTTTAGCAAATTCCATACCGGTTTTGATCATTTCTTTCTTAAGTTCTCTAAAAAGTTGTCGAATTCTTCTTCTTTTTTCTTGTTTTCTATCAATATTTTGGCTGCTCTCTGGTTTTGGGACATTAATCCCTGCTCGCCGCTCATTGCCTCAATTTTGTCCATTTGATTTTTGAGCATTGTCTTTTCACCCATGCAAAGTTTAATAATAATTGATAAATTCCTTAGTGCTCCATTGCTATCTTTGGTTTTCCTTAGTCCTTCCTTGATATCCTTTTCCAATTCCAATGAATCCTCTAATAATTCTAAAAGCGAACCGAACGAGAAACCCAAGAACTCATAATATTGTTTGGTATTATTGCGCCCGTAGCCTTCGGAAATGTTTCTTGGGACACTGCGCGCCGAATCATTCATGTGGCCGATTAACCGGGAATCGCTTATAGGATGCAAAAAATTGGCGGTGAATTTTTTAGTAAGAGTATAAATTTCTTCACCTTGCTGATAAGTACGTAAAATTTTGTAGCCCAAAGGATTACTCATAAAGATGACAATGGATGACTAAGGGAGATAAAGGGATTAATTTTTGATATTTTTAATTATTTTAGGATTATTTAGTCTTTCTGCGGCATTTCTGGCAGCTATTTATGGTTTAAATATCTTTATACTTGAAATTCATTTAATAAATTTTTATTATTATTGTAGCCCTGTCTTTTTAATTTCTCATTCCAAATACTTTTAGAAATAATTTCTCCAGTTATACCCATATTCTTTTTATAAATCACTGCTAATTTTTTCAGACAACCAGATGGAATATGTGCTCGATTTTCTTCTACCCCAACATAATTCCAATTCAACTCTTTTTCAGGATTATCTCTATACCCATTATTGTATTTTCCCTTTGGTAATTGTTTCATCTTCTTAAAATCAGCAGACATTATCATTGTTCGATCACCATAGGTTCTTGCATATTCATATTCCGTGGTAAGATAAACAGCCTTACTATCTCTTAATTCGCCCGAATTTGATCCGCGGTATACTATAAACCTATTTGCATTTTCAGGATCAGCTTTTTTCTTTTCGGCTTCAATTTTCCTATTATAATAATTTATTATTTTTGTTCTCCAATCTTCAAATTTTGATTCAGAAGGTAAAGTCATTTTTTCTGCTCTATTACGTGCACGTTCATATGCACCAACCAAATCGCATGCTTTAAATATATCATCTTGATCTTTTAAGGAGTTATTATTTTCGTTTAATGAAAGAAATTTTGATGCTAATCTTACAGCATTGCTTTCATCCCCGATTTTCATATATATTTCAATTGCTTTAAGGGCTTTATTTGTCATTCTTTCATATTTTTCTGGTGGTACCAAAGAATGTTCTTTTGAAAAATCTAAATATTTTTGTGATTCTAAAGTACTGCCGGGATGATTTTTTTCTCTTCTTTTAATATTATCCTCTATAATAAAAAGATCGATTTTTGTTCGATTAACAAAGTCAATAAATCTTTGGTCATTAAATGTTTCATCTTCAGTAAATAAATCTGAATTTTGTTTCATATAATCAACGTCAGTAGGACTTACACCGCCATTTAAAAACATTTGGAACATTTGATTTTTTTCTTCTTGACTGCCTTTAAACCATCCTCGAATATCAGCCAATCTAGCTCTTTGATTTATTTTAAGTTTATCGTTTTGCTCCTCATTATTATCGTTAAACCAAGAATGGTCTTCTATTGTTTGTGCTTCTCTAAATAATTGTTCTTTTTCTTTTTGACTTGATTCTTTACTGCTTACTGTGAGTTTTTCATTTAATTGTTTTGAGTTATTATCAAAATTATTTTCTTTATTACTAAATGAAAAATTTTTTGCTTCATCTGGGATATATTTTCCCGATTCTAACATATTAACTCCTTAACCTATTTATTTTCTTGATAATCTTTGGATTATTTAGCTCTTTAATTGCGTCGGAAGCTATCCAACGAGCAGTTTTATTGTCAATTTTTTTGATTTCTTCTGCGGTTTTAAGGGCTTGGGTGCGGAGATATTTACTGCGTTTGCCGATATGGCGGAGAGCCCAGTTGACGGCTTTTTTAACGAAATTGCGCTCATCTCGCGATTCCCGTTTAATTATTGGCAAAAACTGCAGGAATTTTTCATCCGGCGCGGATTTATCGTGCCAGGCAAGGCAGGCGATAAGAGTAAAAGCAGTGCGTTTTTCAAACTCGGGTTTTCTTTTGGCGTACTCATAAATCTTATCGTAAGCAAATTTAGTTTTGTCAAACAGATTCATGCAAACCTGATCGCAAACATCCCAGGAATCAAAATTGGCTGTCCAATTATCCATTTGACGCGCTGTTACCATACTCGGCTCGTCAATCATTCCTGCCAAAATTCTCGCTTCATGGATTTCTGAATTCCAAAGTTCTAGCGCAAGTGTATGATTTTTACCAATTTCACGAGCCATTTTCCTGAGCACCGGAATAGAAACTCCCAGCGTATTTTTTCCGCCAACGGCAAACCTTTTCATTCCCTCGATATTTTTGGGATTAGAAAGTGATTTAAGTTTTGCGATAATTTCTTTATAGTTCATCATTCTTTAGTTTTTGCTTCGGTATTTTCTGATAGTTCCATTGGCTGGCCGCAACAGACAAGAGTACCAGCGCCAGTATGAATGACTTTTACCTCATTATCGCAGACATTGCATTTGTAAGTTTGATTTATTGCTGTCATAATTAAGCCTTTTAAATTAATCCTATTCTCTTTTTTACATCTCTTAATTTTTTATCTGCAATCGGGGCGACGGTTTTGGTGCCATCTTTGGCGACAGATAAAAGATATTTTTTGTCGGCGATTAGTTTAGCGTATTTTTTTTGGAATGGAGAAAGTTTTTCGATAATCAATTCAGCCAAATCTTTCTTAAATTCAGCATATCCTTTGCCGGCATATTTCTTTTCAATTTGCGGAGGTTTCACCTCAGACAGGAGTTGATAGATGGTTAACAGGTTAAAAAGGCCTTTTCGGGTTGGATCGAATATGATGGTTGTTTTGGAGTCGGTGACTGCACGGAAGATTTTTTTCCTGATTACATCAGTGGAGTCAGTTAGCGCAATATAATTAAGTTCGCTTTCGGCGGATTTTGACATTTTTTTCTCGGGATTATCCAGCCCCATAATTCTCGCACCTTCCTTTCTAATTACAGGTTCGGGGATTTTGAAAATATCGCCAAAATGACCATTAAACCTGTTGGCTAAATCACGGCAGAGTTCTACGTGCTGTTTTTGGTCTTCGCCGACAGGCACAATGTCAGTATTATATAGTAGTATGTCAGAAGCCATCAAAACAGGATAGTCAAATAATCCGACACTGATTGAGCTATTAGCCATTAGCGATTCGCTGTTAGCTAATCCTGATTTATCTTTGAATTGGGTCATTCTGCCTAATTCACCCATATGAGCAATGGTATTTAAAATCCAGGCAAGTTCAGCGTGGGCCGGAACATGCGACTGGATAAAAACCGTGGACTTGCTAGGATTGATTCCCGCGGCCAAAATAATGGCAAGGGTTTTGTAGATATTTTCAGAAAGTTTCTTGGGTTCCTGAGGCACAGTGATTGCATGCAAATCAACTACACAATAAATTGAATTGTAATTTTTTTGAATTTCCACCCAATTTTTAATAGCGCCCAGATAATTTCCTATGTGGATTATACCCGATGGCTGAATGCCGGAAAATGCAATTTTTTTGTTCATATAAACTCCTTGATACATTGTTATTTCTACCTTAATTTATCATATTGCTTGTCTCATGGCAATTAAAGTGCTACAATTGGCGGGGTTTCATTATGGTGGATCTAATAGAATCAAGGAAACACAAAGCGAAAAAAGTTGCCTGGGCGCTCCAAATAGTGCCATTTATTCGGTTTATCGGCCTGACAGGGTCTCTTGCTTACGATATCGTCAACGAAAATTCCGATATTGATATTTTTATAATTACTAGTGCCAAGAGAATTTGGACCTGCCGATTTTTTGTCATGCTGTTTCTCAAGATTTTTCGGCTTCAAAGAATAGGAGATTCAAAAACCGCAAGAGCCGGGAAAATTTGCCCCAATCGTTTTGTTTCCGATGATTACCTGATGATTAACCCGCAAAATCGCTATCATGCCCAGGATTATTCGCAGATGGTCCCGCTTTTTGATGATAATATTTATGATAAATTTTTAAGTGAAAATTCCTGGATGAAAAAATATGGATATTTTCCAAATAGAAGGCTTATAATTCTTGTGAGAAGCGCGGGAATTTTATCATCAATTAGGAAAATTTCGGAATATATTTTAAGAGGCCGATTCGGCGACTGGGTGGAAGCGAAAACAAAAAAATACCAGATAGGTATTCTTAAAAAACGATATCCAAATTTTAATCATTTAAGCAGTGGTATATATGCTAATGATGAAGAAATCAGGATTCATCCCCACCCGAAATAAATTATCCTAGAGAGCTAATAATTTTAAAAGTTTCCCTGGCGCATCTTTTCCAGGTGAGTTTTTGTGCTAGTTTTTTTCCATATGTGATATATTTATTTCTTAGTTTGTTATCGGTTAATATTTGGTGCAGTTTTTGGACATTATTTTGATTTGGATCTATAAGCAGCGCGCTATCGCGGAATAATTCCAGAAGTGATGAATTTTTTGAAGCCATAACCGGCGTACCGCATGCCATGGCTTCGAGTGGCGGCAAACCAAAGCCTTCGTAATGCGATAAATAAATAAATATTTTTGCCAAATTATAATAATATATTTTTTCGTTATTTTTGATATATTTCTTGATAATTACACAATCGGCGAGACTATTTTTATGAATATAATTTTTTATTTTCTTAAGATATATTTTATTGGAATTTCCGGCAAGCACCAATTTTAGGTTTGTCGGATAAGTCAATCTGTAACGGGCGAATAATTTTAAGAGACCAATGATGTTTTTTCGGGGGATTAAACTGCCGAGGTAAAGCATAAAATTTTTTGACAAATTATTTTTATGGCGAAATTTTTCAAGTTTATTTTTATCATTAATTTTTTTTAGATTTGAATCAACACCCAAATACACTACTTTGATTTTATCGGGGTCAAGGCGGTAATGTTTTACGAGATCGTTTTTAGTGGATTGGGAATCAGCAATGATGATTTTTGCGTCACGAGCTTCTTTTTGAGGATTCTGGAGATGGTGCCAAAACCGGTCGCGTCCGGTTGAATACTCGGGAAACTTTTCGAAGGCAAGATCATGAAATACAACAATTTTTTTGTGATTATTGCTAATTGGCCAAAAACGGGGACTGGTGGCAAAATAAATATCTGCGTTTGGAATCAAATTATCAATCTTCGGATATTTGCTAAAAGATAAAAATAGATTTAAAATCTTGGTAGGCGCAAAGGGAATAAACCGAACATTTGGATTCAAATCCTTCATATGCTTAATAATATTTATGGTATATTCGGAGATCCCGGTCGGATATTTTTCAAATTGTGGCCTGGCATCATAGACAATTTTCATAATTTATCCATTTATAATCCTAAAACCAAGGTAAACTATAATCTTATGAAAGTAAATATTGCCAAAAGCATAAAAAATCTAATTCGTGTTTACGGGCAAAAAGCATCTTATAAAACAGGGCTTGTTTTATCAAGAGCTTCAAATATTTTTTTAACCCTGACATATCGGTGCAATTTTCGCTGTGAAAATTGCGCAATCTGGAAACTTCCCAAGAAGAAAGAACTTACAACAAAAGAATGGATCGATATTGCAAAAAATCTCGAAGAGTGGATGGGATTTGGCACAATCACATTAAATGGCGGTGAACCGCTTATCAGAAAGGACATTTTTGAAATAGTAAAGAAGATTAAAAATCCTAATTTTTATATAACTCTAAACAGCAATGGTTACATTATTTCCGAAAAAACCGCCAATGCTATCGTTTCCTCAAAAATTAATGAGGTAAAAATTTCCCTTTACAGTTTAAATAAAAAAACTCATGAAAAGTTACGGGGAATGCCAGATGCTTTTAATCGGGCGATAAGTGCTATTGACAATTTGTCTCAAGCAAGGGAAAAAGCAAAATCAAAACTGGTAATTTCTATCGGTGTTTTAGTAACTTATGAAAATTTGAAAGAAATTCCCAAAATGATAGAATGGGCAAAATCAAAAAATGTCAGTTTGATTTTACAGTCGCTTGATGAGGAATTTGAAATTCAGCAAATCGATACGCAGAAAAACAAATGGTGGAAAAATTGCCGTTCCTGGCCCCGAGATAAAAAAGAGGTTGTAAAAGTTTTTTCGGAAATATCAGTGCTAAAAAGAAGAAACTATCCGGTTCTAAACTCGCCGGGGCAAATTGAAGACATGAAAAACTATTACTTAAATCCGAACTCGGCGCTTAAAACCCCCTGCATGGTTGGGGAGCAGAATGTTATTGTTGACCCTTATGGTAAAGTCCGCCTCTGTTTTCGGGGGAGTTTCGTGGGCGATCTCAAAAAACAGGAAATATCTGAGATATGGAAATGCAAAGAGATAAAAAGAGAAAGAGAAATAATTAAAAACTGTAAATTGGCTTGCCGGATTGTTAACTGCAATTATTCAGTCGGCTTAAAAGATAGAGTTATGAATTTTTTAAAGCGGGCAAAACATGAAATTAAATGAAATTCAAAAGGCAATAGTTAAAACTCTTGCATTTTATCAAGTTTTTCAAATTCCTCTTTTGAAAGAGGAATTATATTATCGGCTATATCAAACCAAATGCAGCCAGAAAAATTTCAGAGATAACTTGAAAATAATTGTTAAAAAAAATATTGTTCATAAAAAGGGAAAATATTTTTTTTTAAGTGGTAGCGACAAGATAATACCAGCAAGAATTGAAAAACTGTCTTTTGCAGCCAAGAGATGGGAAAAAGTAAACCGCATAATAAAACGTCTCAGATGGATTCCATTTATCCGTATGATTGCAGTTGTAAACAGTTTGTCGTTTAACAACAGCCAAAAAGAAAGTGATATTGATTTGTTTGTCGTGACCCGAAAAAATCGCTTATGGACTTGCCGTTTCTTCTTGATTTTGTTTCTTGATATCATCAGAGAGAATAAAAATCATAAAATCCAAAAAAATCGATTTTGTCTGGGTTTCTGGATAGATGAAAATGAACTAAATCTTGAAAAGTTTTTGCTGAAGCCGGAAGATATCTATTTTTATTATTGGCTTATTCATATGAAGCCGGTTTTCGGAGGGCAGGATTATAATAAATTAATTTCTCGAAATAACTGGATAGATAAATATTTTCCCAATTGGAAAACGCAAAAATATAATATCCCGAAAAAAAGAAATAAAGTTAAGAATATTTTTGAATTTATTTTTGGCGGCTGGCTTGGCAATATATTTGAAAAATTTGTCCGAAAATTGCAGATTAATCGGGTCTGGAAATTTCCGGAAAATTATCGCCGCGGCGCCTCGGTGATTACGACCCGATCGGTTTTGAAGCTTCACGCCTATGATAAAAGAAAAATCTATGAGACAAAATACAAAAATATTCTGAAAAAATATCTTGATTCAAAATCATATAATGATCTTGACAAACAGGGATAAATAAGGTAAATTTATCTTTGGAAGCGAGGTTAATCCCCCTTTACCTTGCTTCCTTGGAGATTATAAGTTAATGTTTTATATTTTTGTGGAGGGACCTCAAAATTATAAAGGTGCATTAGCTTTTTTGATAAATAATAATCACTGATCAATCACGAATTTTATCGCGTATTATCACAAATAATTCGTGATAATTTGAGAAGTGATATTGATTAGGGAAAGGATAAATTATGAAAATCAAACCTTTAGGCGACAGAGTCTTAATTAGGCCTCTCGAAAGCTTAGAAAAATCAAAAGCAGGGATAGTATTGCCTGAAAGTGCCAAAGAAAAGCCACAGGAAGGAGAGGTCTTATCAACTGGTGACGGCAAGTATATTGAAGGAAAATTAGTTCCTCTTTCAGTAAAAAAAGGTGATAAAGTGCTGTTTTCTAAATATGGAGGAGATGAAATCAAGGTCGACGGGGAAGAACTTAAAATATTACAAGAATCAGATATATTAGCAATTATTGAATAATTGCTGGCCGTATTAAAGAAAGGATAATTATGGCAAAACAAATAAAATTTTCCGAAGAAGGAAGACAAAAAATCAAACGCGGGGCAAATATTTTAGCGGATGCAGTAAAAGTTACGCTTGGTCCCAAAGGCAGAAACGTGGCGCTCGATAAAGGATTTGGTTCACCGACAATCACCAATGACGGCGTGACAATTGCCAAAGAAATTGACTTAGATGATAAGTTTGAAAATATCGGCGCTCAGCTTGTCAAGGAAGTTGCCACCAAAACAAATGATATCGCTGGTGACGGCACAACTACAGCGACACTTTTAGCCCAAGTGATGATCAACGAAGGATTAAAAAATGTTACGGCTGGTGCCAACCCGATGTCGATTCGCCGGGGAATAGAGAAAGGCGTGAAGATAATTGTTGATGCTCTCAAAAAATCAGCCAAGCCTGTAACCGGAAAGGAAGAGGTGGCGCAAGTAGCTGCAATCTCTGCAACCGATCCGGAAATCGGAAAACTGATTGCTGAAGTAATGGATATGGTTGGCCGTGACGGAGTGATTACTGTTGAAGAATCAAAAACTTTTGGACTCGATAAAGACATTGTTGAAGGAATGCAGTTTGACGAAGGATATATTTCTCCTTATATGATGACTGATACAGCCCGAATGGAAGCTGTTTTTGAAAATCCGGCAATTCTTATTACCGATAAGAAAATCTCGGCAGTCAATGAAATCGTTCCGCTTATGGAAAAATTAGCGCAAACCGGCAAGAAAGAACTGGTAATTATCGGTGAAGATATTGAAGGAGAAGCACTTGCTACTTTAATTTTAAATAAGCTGCGCGGGGTATTTAATGCTTTGGCAATCAAGGCCCCCGGTTTTGGCGACAGACGGAAAGAAATGCTTGCCGATATTGCCGTTCTTACGGGCGGGCAAGTGATTTCTGATGATCTGGGTTTAAAACTAGAGGAAGTTGACACCAATATGTTGGGTTATGCCAGGAGAATCGTGGCAGATAAAGAGCATACCACAATCATTGAAGGCAAACCTAAATCAGAGACTGAAGTCAAAAATCGCATCAAACAAATCAAAACTCAAATTTCCAAAACAACCTCTGATTTTGATAAAGAAAAACTTCAGGAACGCCTGGCCAAAATTGCGGGAGGTGTTGGAGTAATCAAAGTTGGAGCCGCCACTGAAGTGGAACTTGAAGAAAAAAAACACCGCATTGAAGATGCTGTGAGCGCAACTAAAGCAGCCGTTGAAGAAGGGATTGTTCCTGGCGGAGGGGTGGCGCTGGTTGATGTGATTAGATCTCTTGACCATGTTGTCCTCGAGGATGAAGAAGAAAAAATAGGAATAAAGATATTAAAGCGGGCTCTCGAAGAGCCAATGCGGCAAATTGCCTCTAATGCCGGAAAAGACGGTTCGGTGATTATCGAAGAAGTAAGAAAACTCAACAAAGGCATGGGATATAATGCCGCAAAAGGTGAGTATGTAGATATGATCAAAGAAGGAATTATCGATCCGCTTAAGGTTACGCGGGCGGCGCTTGAAAACGCTGCGTCGGTCGCTATGATGTTACTAACTACTGAAGCAGTTGTCACTGACCTCCCGGAGAAAAATCCGCCGGTCGGCGGACAAATGCCTTCCGGAGGAATGGGCGGCATGCCGGGCGCAGATATGGGTTATTAACAAAGCAGGAGTATAAAGTACATAAAGCAATATTGCTAAATAAAAATCCCTCATAGCGGGGGATTTTTATTTTAGCGAAAACTATTGTAATATATAGATACTATTTAAATTAATAAAAAAAGGAAAGGAGATGCAATGTTTAATGAAATAACTAAAAAAATCGGCAAAAATATCAATAATTTACATCTGGGAATAAAAAAGTCAGCATTGGAAAAGGCGATTTGGCTTAATAGTCAGATATTCAAGTACGGTTCAAGCGATTTGATAGCCAAGCTTATTTACATTTTGGAAAAACTGGCACCGGACCCGTTTTATAAAGGAGCGTTTAAATATATCCGGGAGGATTTTAAAGCCAAAGGTCCCTGGTATCAAATGCTTAATAAAATATTTTATGAGGTTGATCCGAAATGCCGTCAAATGCTTTTTCAAAATTTTGCAGTTAACACTGTAATACTTGGTGAAGATAAAAGGAAAGAATTCAAGAAAAAAGAAGGCTTCTTTCCGCCATGGTTTATTGTCATCAGTCCTTCCATGACCTGTAATTTGAGGTGTGTTGGCTGTTATGCTGGAGAATATTCAAAGAAAGATGATTTACCGTATAATAAGCTTGACAGTGTTATAAAACAAGCCAAACAGATGGGTGTTTATTTCTTTACAATATCCGGAGGCGAACCGTTTTTTAGAAAAGATTTACTTAAAATATTTGCCAAACACAATGACTGCTATTTTTTAGTATATACTAATGGAACTTTGATTGATAAAAAGTTAGCTAAAACAATCCGTGAGCTTGGAAATGTTATGCCAGGGATATCGGTAGAGGGATTTGAAAAAGAAACCGATGCGCGTCGTGGTAAGGGAACTTTCAAAAAAATAATTGAGGCAATGAAAAATTTAAAGGAAGAAGGGGTAATTTTTGGCTTTTCCGCAACTCCAACTCATCTTAACTCTAACATTGTAGCGTCAAATAAATTTCTTGATTTCTTTATAAAGCAGGGTTGCTTATTCGGCTGGTATTTTCAATATATTCCGATCGGCCGAAATCCCGATATCAGTCTGATGGCTACACCAAAAGAACGCGAACAGCTTCGAATATTTATCAAAAAAGCCAGAAAAACAAAACCGATATTTATCGGTGATTTTTGGAACGATGGGCCTTCTGTTGGCGGTTGCATGGCCGGCGGAAGAACTTATCTGCATATTAATGTTAAAGGTGATGTGGAGCCATGTGTATTTGTTCATTTCGCTGCTGACAATATTAAAAAGAAAACTTTAAAGCAGGCGCTTAAATCAAAATTTTTCTATCATCTTCGGGAGCATGTTCAATCAATCAACTCTCCGAAAAGAAAATCAGACAATCTTTTAACGCCCTGCATGATCATTGATAACCCTGAGGTACTACGCGAGGCAGTAAAAAAATGCAAACCAAAACCGACCCATGAAGGAGCCGAAACGATTGTTTGTGATCAAAAAATTACTAAAGCGCTTGACTGTTATTCCTGTGAGTGGCATAAAATTGCTGACAAGGTTTGGGAAAAAGAATATAAATAATTTAATTTTGTAATTATTCAAAAACCCTCAATTTTCCGAGGGTTTTTGTTTGTTAATTTGTTTTCTTTTCTTTGTTGAAGTTAGACTTTTGTCCCGGTGGCATGCGGTCATGTCCTGTTTCTTTTAGATATTTTTTATCGGAATTTTCAGTAATAATATATACCCGCTTATCTCCATCTTTTTCTACAAGTAGCCCGTCTGTTCCATTTTTAAAATCAAACCAAACTTTTTTTTCATATCCTTTCTCGACAGGAATCTTCACTTCTCTGGGATTTAACCATTTCCATCGCCCGGTTTTAATTGTTTCTTTTCTTGCCCATCCGGTTTGCGGAAAAGGCGCTTTTTTATTGCGGTTTCCCCAATCAACCAGATGAATTTTATTTTCCTTTTCAACCGGTAAAATCGGACGCTTATCCCAAAAAAAAGATGAAATCATCCCTTTTTTCTTAAAAAATAAAATCTGCTCATCACTATAAAAATTATGCAGATCTTCTTCCGGAACCCGCTCCAAATTGTAAACAACTCCGCCGCACATAAATTATTTCTTTTCTTCTTTTTCTTTATCTTCGCATGTGCATTTTGGATTGCGACAACAATTGCCCATCATGGACATTACAACTATAATTCCTGCGGCAACATTAACCCCGTTTTTACCCACGATACATCTTTCCATATAAAAATAATAATTAGAGTTGCCAAAATCATTTTGCATCAACAAGATTTTATCAAACTTCCCGAATTGGTTTATTTTTTGAATATAAGAGTAAAAGCAAACAAGATAAATCCAGCACCAAGGCCGATAAACATACCGGCGGTGATATTATCTACCAAAAATCCAATTCCCATTCCCAAAATAAGTCCTCCGGGAATAAAAAGCGCGCCTGCCCCTTTTTTGTCTTTTTCTTTGTCCATGAAAATCCTTTCAAGTGTGGTATTTTTCGATATTTATTTCATAATGCAAGTTATTTAATCAATTTATTATTGAGTTGCATTGATATCCAAATTTATTCCTAGAACGGCTGATTTTTCACTCGAAGAATAGGACAAACTGATCTGATAAATTCCTTTAGTTGCAGAAAAAGATTTGGCAATTCCGGCATCAACTTCGCCTTCGATTTTCCAGCCATTTTTATTAAGACTATCTTTATAGCTATTGATATCGGAATCACTAATGTTACTGTAAATAACAGTCCAGATTTGGCTTACATGAGACGTTCCTTCAATTTTTCCTGCCTTAAATTCCGGAATATCAGAGGTTATTTCTTTAGGCCAACTCAAATTACTTGTTTCGCTGGTATTAACCTGCATCTGTCCTTCCGGTGTATCAATTGACAAACCGTTTTGACTGATATTTTTTACTTTATTCCCGAGATAGCAACCTGCCATATAGCAACTGCCAACTCCCAATGCCAAAATCACCACTACAACAATAATGATAATTAATGCGACATTACTTTTTTTCTTTGGTGCTTCCGGAGCAGTTGATGTTGCAGGGGTTGTTTCTTTTTTTTCTTCTGCCATGTTACCTCCTAAATTAATGATTAATTTTTTGTTTTATCACAAATTTATTAATTATTTCAATTATTGAATTGGTGGATTAGATGGGGGTACTGATTGATTATCAATTGATCTTTGCTCTTGTTGGGGTAAGGCGGTATTAGGTGGGGAAGCGGGTGGCGGTTGCTGATTATTTGCTGAAGGCGGAATTTCTAAATTTGCTGGTTTTTGGGAAGGTGGCATTGTGTTTGATACGGGAGGAGAAGGGGGATTTTGAGGTGTGGATTGTTTTGATTCTTCTTTTTTCTTTTTCTCACGTAAAAAATATATTATTAGTGCAATAATCACGATCCAAACTAATGCTCCATCATAGGAAAAAGGAATTAGAAACGAAGGAATATATTTTCTGACAGTATATGACCATTCACTTAAAGTACCAACAAAATTATCCCACCAGCTCGATTCCTTTCCCAACGAGTTGGTTGCTTTGGGTATAGTAAATGTTTCTTCCTGGGTATTTTTTTTGCAGGAATCGGGGGAAGTTGCTGAAAGTTTTACTTTGTCTCCGCTTTTGGCATAAAGATAAAATTTGGCTTCTCCCGTGCTTCCAGCTTCACTGGTTGCATTTTTTCCGCTTCTTTCGTAGGATGATGATCCGATCTCTCCTTTATCGGTAGTTAAAGTGATTCTAACTTCGGGTACCGTTTTAACAGTTATTTCCCGAACGACTTCTTTTTCTTTTTCCGACATCAAGTCTCTGTCATCCATGGATATTTCCATGGGGATAGTATCGTAATAAGCATAAAAATAATTAGTACCCGGACCAGTTCCTGCCGGAATTTGAGCAGCAAATTTTGCTTGGGCCCATTTGTAATTAGTCCAATGACTAACTTTAACTGTCAAGGTGTATGTACCTCCGGGCAAATTATATTTTGAGGCGGTCCATTGTCCCGGCTTGATATCTACACCTGTGAGTGTTCTTGGCGAATAATCTACGAGATCAGTATTTTCAGGCATATAAAGATTTATTATACCTACACCTCCACCCTTTTCATTACCTCCCGGACTTTCTACAGTTAAAGTAATGTTTTGACCAACTGCGACAATTTCCGGTTTTACATAGAATTTACCGATTCCGGTGCCTTGGTATTCCGGCTTTACGCTAAGAGGTTTACAAGGGTCAGATTGAGTCGTTTGAGCATAAGAAAAATTTGAACCGGATAAAGTTAAAACAAGAATTAAAATAAATGCTTTAAAAAATTTCATATTTATATTATAACACAACAAAATATTAATAATTAAACAGAAATATCTCGTTTGGAAAAGATTATTAACGCGAGAGTGCTAAAAAATATTATTGTGCCGCTGAAAACTAAAAACATGTAATCCGGATAAATTCCTTTGACAAAGATATCGGTGGCTTTAAAATAGTAGAAAAAGGAGCCGTATTTTAAATCCGCCAAATTATCCTTGAGACCGGATATGACGGTAAGGGCATACATTCCGACAACGATTCCTGTTGGGATAAACACCGCTTTTCCCTTGTCGCGGAAAACAGCCGAGAAAAAAATTGCTATCGAATAAATTGCCATGGAAAATAAAAACGAAGACAAGAACATTTTATGATAATTGGCCAGATTGTAATCCAAATCATATATTTTACAAAATAATATTATCGAGTATATGGTCGCCGCATTAAAAATCAGTATCAAAAACCCGGCAGAAAGATATTTTGAGGCAAATATTTCGAATCGGTCAAGCGGAAGCGACAAAAGCAAGGACATGGTTTTTTTCTCGATCTGGCCGGCAATCGCCCAGCTGGAAAATGACACTGCCAGACCCACAACGAGTATCTGATACATGAAACTGAAATTCTCAAGCGAGACAAATGTCTCAATATTGGCAAAAATCGGCATTTCGGCATCGTAGCCGAATGCCTTCAAAAGTCCGGGAGGATAATTTTTAAGCATTTCCGAAAACTGCTCGCCCATATTTTTGAAAGAAGGAAATATCGATGCAAATATCCAGATAAACAATATTGATACAGTCAGATATATAAAGAAAGTCAGAGAGGAATCTTTAATTGTTTTTACGATTAGTGACTGCATATTTACCTTATAAATGATTACTTAAGATCTAATTATTGTTGTTTGACTTGCTTATGCCGTAGAATTCCATAAAAATATCTTCAAGTGAGGCGTGGTAAATTTCAATATTTTCAAGTTTATACTTGGCAAGGATGCATATCGCCTCGTTGATATCTTTTTTAACCTTAAAAGTATATTTGTTTTGGGAATGGGAAATAATTTCCAGATGAGATTTATTGAAAATAGCTGGATTAACGGTTTTGGAAAATATCACATCGATGTTAAAAATTTTTTTATGATGAAGATCCGCGATGCGTTCGCAGGCAATAATTTTGCCGCTTTTAATAATGCCGAAATTTGTGCAGGTCCGCTCCACCTCGCCAAGGTTATGACTGGACATGAATACGGTCATGCCCTCTTTGTTCATTCTTGTAATTGTTTCGTAGAAGCGGTTTTGCAGGAGCGGATCAAGACCGCTGGTTGGCTCGTCGGAAATTAAAAGTTTCGGCTTGTGCATAAGCGCGAGAATTATTGCCAGTTTTCTCTTATTGCCGCTGGAAAGATCTATCACCTTCCTCTTCGGGTCAAAGTCAAAAATACTAATCAGTTCCTCGAGATTTTCTGATTTGCCGTAAACTCCCTCAAACAATCGGATATGGTCCAAGCCGTTCCAATTTTCATAGAGAGTGTCTTCGCTTGGGATATATCCAACTTTTTTCTTGATGTCGGCATAGTCATGATGCGAATCTTTGCCTAGAATTTTTATGTATCCTTCCTGTTTATGAATAAAATCAAGCATTAAGCGAATAGTGGTGGTCTTGCCGGCGCCGTTGGGGCCAAGAAATCCGAAAATTTCCCCTTCTTCTACATTTAGGGAAATATCATCCACTGCTTTAACCGCTTTAAAATATTTTTTCAAGTTCTTAATTTCAATAACATTCATAATATTATTATAACATTATTAATTATATTATTTATATTAACATTATAAAATAAACCACCTGCTTGTTTACCGATGGTTTATTATTTTAATTAAATTTATTAGTAATATATCTAAATTTAAATTTTGATATTTGCGGGAGTAATTAAACACCCGTTGCAAAATAAAATCCATCGGTAAAGGGCCCAGAAGCCAAGGGCCAGAAAAATATTTAGCATTATATACCAGTTGATTCTTTCAATTCTTTTAGTGATTTTAGTATTAATTCAATAATAAAAAATACTAAAGATATAAGGAACATTAAAAATATTGACCAGTCTGTCGCGCTATGAGCTAAATTAATTAAATTAAATTTATCAGTTGAACCATACTCTTGAACAATATATCCATAATTAATCGAATAAAATATTATATAAATAGTTGAAATAATAAGCGCGTAGAATGGGACAGCATTAATAATTCGATAAATTCGATTAATCTTGACTTCTAGTGTTTTAGCTTGAATTTGATCCATAATGTTTAATCTAAATAACTTATTATTGCTTTTTTCTGTTGGAAAAAAGAAAGAAAAACACCATTACAATTAATACTCCGCCGAAAATATAATACCATGTATAATCTTTGGCAGGGGATTTTTCTGCATCTTTATCTGAAAAGTTCTTATAGTTCAGATCATATCCGGCAGATATCGAATCGTCTTTGCCGCAATTGCCGGCTTTAAGATCATCTTCTACACACTCGCGGCCGTTTTTATCAATGCAAACGGCAAATTTTGCATTCCAGGTGTCAATATTGATATCTTTGGAAATTATTTTGTATCCTTTTTCTTCGCATAAACTGTGATTGTTGCCGCATTCTCCCCGGTAAAATGCCCATTCCTCACAGGTGACATCAGAAAAAACACAGTTGGAAACTGAACCATCTGTTTGGAGATTTCCACCTCTTTCTTGGCAGTAAACGGCTGCCGGATTGGGAACTCCGGCTTGAGCCAATGCGAAATTTGGCAGAATAACCGCTAGAAAAGCACAAAGAACGAGCAGTTTTTTCATTTTCTTCCTCCTAATATTTATTCATATCGTAATGCTTCGATTGGATTTTTGCGCGCGGCGCGGATGGCTGGTGCAAGACCGAAAACAAGTCCAACCAGCACGCAGACTGATACAGAAAGAATAAGCGCATAAGGAGTGATAACCGGTTGGATATTAATTTTCTTTTCCACTATCTGCGCGATAATCTTGACTAGCCCCAAGCTGATAAGTCCGGCAATCAGGGAAATCATTATCGATTCAATCAGAAATTGAAATAAAATTGCCCAATCGGTAGCGCCTATTGCCTTGCGAAGTCCGATTTCTCTTGTGCGTTCAGTAACGGAAACAAGCATGATATTCATAATTCCCACCCCGCCCACAACCAAAGATATGGCGGCAATAGCGGCGGTAAACGATGTGAGAAGATTGAGAATTGTATCATACATGCCGAGAGCATCTTCTTGAGTGATGACGGTAAAATCTTCCTTGGGATGACGGGTGAGCATGTTGTCATTTATCTTATTGGCCACGTCTTTGACATTATAGCCGTCTTTGGCCTTAAGAAGGATTCTTAGAATTTTGTCCTTGCCATCATTCATTTTTTTAGCAGTGGAATAGGGGATAATGGCAATTGAGTCAAAGGTATCGCCAAAAATACTGCCTGATTTAGATTTGGCCAAAAGGCCGATAATTTCAAATTCATTATTATTTATTTTTACTTTTTCGCCGATAACATCGGTTTTATCGCCAAAGAGCTGGCTTCTGGAACTATCCCCAATGACAATGACATTTTTTTCATTATCCTCTCCATTAAAAAACCTTCCTTTTTCCAGTTTGAATCCCGTGGCAATTTTAGCAATATCTGATTCTGACCCGGCAATTGTTGAAGTGGAAATATAATCATCTTTTTTAAGTGTTCCTGCAACCAAACTCATCGGAACCACCGCTTCTATGCCATTAATCTTTCTAATTTCTTCCACATCCTGATATTTGAGAATATCGCCGGAAATCAAGCTCGCTGGATTTCCGAATCCTCCTGTCATGCCTGAGCTCTGGCCAGTTTGCTTATTAGCTGTAGGCTGAATATCAGATTGCTTCATTTGAACATTGCCGCCAAAGACAAAAATCATGTTGGTTCCAATATCATTAACGGTTTTCGTTACTTCTTTTTTTACTCCTTCGCCGATAGCCATAAGCGACACTACGGAAGAAATTCCGATAATGATTCCCAGCATTGTCAAAAACGAACGGGCCTTATTGGTCCAGATAGAGATTAGAGCCATTTTAATACTCTCGAAGATGATCATTTTATTTCCTTGGTTCTGCTTATCGTGGAACTGTCTTCTTAAATTTCTAATGTCTAATTAACCTAATTTCTAATCAAATCCCAATGTCTAAACTCAAAAAATGAATAATTTTTAGAATAATTAGGTCAATTAGAAATTAGACATTTTATACTATCTTCCCATCCTTCATATTAATAATCCTATCGGCTTCGTCGGCAATGACTTTATCATGAGTAACTACTACAATTGTTTTCCCTTCTTCATTAAGTTCTCTCAACAGTTTCATGATATCTGAGCCAGATTTGGAATCCAAATTACCTGTCGGCTCATCAGCAAGGATTATGAGAGGATCGTTCATCAGCGACCTTGCTATAGCCACACGCTGTTGTTCTCCGCCGGACAGTTCGCTAGGCTTGTTTTTAATCTTTTTCTCGAGTCCAACTTTTTTCAAGAGTTCCAGTGCTTTTTCTTTGCGATTTTTAATGCCAGAATAAATCGCAGGGAGCATAACATTTGCAAGTGCGGAAGTTCTGGGGAGCAAGTTAAAAGTTTGAAAAATAAAGCCGATTTTATCTCGTCTAATATATGCCAGTGAAGAAGCTGATGTATTTTCCGTGACCTCTTTGCCTTCTAAAAAATATGTTCCGCTTGTCGGTTTATCAAGACAACCCAAAATGTGCATTAAGGTTGATTTTCCGCTTCCGGATGGTCCCATGATGGCAATAAATTCATCGGCATGAATTACTAAATCAACGCCATTTAAGGCATTGAATTTATTCTCGTTATTTCCATAAGTTTTAACCAATTTTTTTGTTTCTATTATGTTCATATTTTTCTAATTTTAACAATTTTATTTTTAGTTTACAACAAATTAATTTTGAATTTACTAAGCTGCCGCGCCTTCTGCCTCGGGGGCCGCCACCTGCATTACAACATCATCAGAAAAAATCAAGGCATTTTGAGTAATTTTTATCAGTTTATCATTGGGTATAATTCTATTTTCCAAGATGTCGCCAATATAATATTTCAAAACCAAGGCTGATTCGGTGTCTATCAAGAGGTCATTAACTTTGCCGAGATATTTTTTTGATTCCGTGATGGCTTTTTGCCCGATTATCTTGATATTTTTTTTGATAATCTGCTCCATCTTGACGATTTCCGACAAATCAACCAGACTTTCTTCGGATTTCACTACCATTCCATTTTTATCAATATCAATAACATCGAGCGCGCTTAAAACTTTATTTCGTGCAAACATTCCCAAAGGTTTCACAAAAAAACCAACCAGTTCGCCGCTATCCGGATCAACGACAATATTTTCAATCTTGCCGACTTTGCTTTCGGTGTCCATGGCTGCAATCGGTAAACCAATAATTGTTGATGCCTGAATTAACATAAAATATAATGTATTTTCAACCACAGATTTTATTCACTGATCTCACCAATAAATCTGATTTATTGATCTGTGAAATCTGTGAAAAAAAGATCTGTGGTTATGCTCTTTCAATATATTCGCTAGATCTTGTATCCACTTTAATTATATCACCGATTTTGATGAAAAGCGGCACCTGAATTTCTGATCCCGTTTCGATTTTAGCGGGTTTAGTGGTGGCTGATTGAGTATTACCCTTAAATCCCGGTTCGGTGTATATTACTTTAAAATCCATTTTAATGGGCAGCTTGATGTTAATGGGATTATTATTATATGTTACTATTTCGAGTTCCATGCCTTCTTTGAGAAAATTTATTTTGCTTTTGATTTGTTCAAAACTTAAAGAAAATTGTTCAAAAGAATTGAGGTCCATGAAAAAATAATTGCTGTTTTCCTTATAGAGATATTGAGCTTTTTTATTCTCGATTTCCGCTTCATCAAATTCTTCATTTCCCTTAAAAGTATGTTCAAAAATCGCTCCTGTTAGGAGATTTTGCAGCCTGGTTCTCATGATTGCTCCGCCTCTTCCTTGTTTGGAATGCTCGGAGGTCATTACCTGATGAGGGGCATTGTTGTAAATAAAAGCCACGCCGGGCTTGAGGTCAGTCAAATAAACCATATTTGTCCTTGATGTTTGAACTTATCTGGTAGAATATGGAATCAATGCCAAAAATCTTGCTCTTTTCATTGCCTGAGTTAGTCTTCTCTGGTGCTTTGAGCAATTGCCGGTATCTTTTGCACTCTTCATTTTTGACCAGATTCCAAGATATCTTTTAAGAGTATTGGTATCTTTATAATCAATTTCCTCAATTTTTTTTCGGCAGAAATAACATACTTTTCTTCGTCCAAAACTAAAATTATTCATATTGTTCCTCTCATTTTTTGAAAATTAAAAATTGTAAATTAAAAATTTCCTTAAAAGGGTATATCGTCTAGATTAATTTCTTCGCTTTTTTCTCCAGTCGCAGTTTCATTCTTTGGTGCAGTGTCGGCGGGTGTTTGACTGGACGAAGCAGTGCTTTCTTTTGGTTTGAATTCACTTTCTCTGGAAGTATCATTTCCCGAAGAAGTTTTTGGTGCGCCGGTTGCAGAAATATGATCGGCAACTATTTCAGTGGAATATCTTTTTACTCCGTCTTGGCCCTCCCAGTTTCTTGTTTGAAGCCGTCCCGCGATTAATACTTTTCTGCCTTTATAAAGAATTTGATTGCATATTTCGGCAAGTTTTCCCCAGGCAACAATATTGTGAAATTCCACCTGTTCCTGTTGTTCTCCTGATTGATTTGTCCAGCGGCGGTTGGTTGCGACTGAAAAAGAAATAACTGCCTGGCCTTTTGGTGTATATCTCATTTCCGGGTCACGAGTCAGATTGCCTAAAACAATCGCTTGGTTAAAATCAGTCATATTTTCTCCTTACTAATCTTTTAATATTTCTTCTAATTTTTCTTCCAGTGCTTTGAGTCTTTCCTCTTCATCTTTAGGTTCCTTGGATTCAACTTTGAGCTTGGGAGGAGCTTTTTCAACCTTCTCTTTAACAACTTCTTTTTCGGTTTTCGGCTCCTCTTTTTTAACTTCAATTTTTTCTGTAGAGGCCGGTTTAATCTCTGCTTTAGATTTTGGTTTTTCGATCTTTTCTGCTTCGACTTTTTCTGTTTGAGGTTTGACCATAGGAATTATTGGTTCTTTGACTATCGCTGGTTTTTCTATTTTTTTCTCTTTTTTAGACTCAGAAATTACTTTTTTAGCAATAATAAGGTATCGAAGTATTTCCGGTTTTAATAACAGTATTTTATCGAGAGCGGCAAGTTTTTCCGGCATGATTTCAAAAATAGTAGAGGTGTAAAATCCTGCCTCTTCTTTTTTAATCGGAAAAGTAAATTTTTTCCTGCCTAATTTTTGTTCTTCCAAAATTTTGCCGTCAAGTTTTTTGATTGTATCCTTGACGTCGCTGTTTTCTTCTACTTTAGTGATAAAGGTGATTTCATACATAATTTACTTCCTTTACTAACGAATTAGGTTTCATGCTTGTAAAAATTATATAATATTAATAAATAAAAATATTCTTCTTATGGCCATAAGCCCCATCTTGAGTTCGCCAGTTGGCGAATCGAAAGATGAGGAAAAAGAATTACTAAAATTATTATAACAGATT
>Ga0105099_10000445_pt1 | contig 28305 bp, 28 predicted proteins | sample PPLLak3cmMay2015_2_FD_79138 | JGI IMG/M metagenome (GOLD analysis project Ga0105099, IMG submission 79138) | Freshwater sediment microbial communities from Prairie Pothole Lake near Jamestown, North Dakota, USA - PPLs Lake P8 Core (1) Depth... | ecosystem: Environmental > Aquatic > Freshwater >... | reverse complement strand
GCCTGCCATCATACCCATCTTTGTGACCCCTCCTTCAAGGGCAGGTCCGGCGGCGCCGGCGCAGGCGACCAGCCAGTTTTTATTTCCGAGCACAACTTCGGCGTTGGTTCCGACATCGACGAGGATGGCTGTTTTTTCGCTGCGGTTCAGGCCTGAATAGAGTATTCCAGCGATAAGGTCTCCTCCGAAGTAGCTTCCGGTATTCGGGAAAACAAAAACCTTTGCGGATTGATTCACGTTTATTCCCAGTTCTCGGGCGTTCAGGCAGCCCGGCCTGTTGGTTGCGGGAATATACGGCTCCCTGATGAGAAAGCGCGGGTTAAGTCCCAGGAATAGATGCGTCATGGCTGTGTTTCCTGCGACCGAGAGAAGGTAAATGCCGGAAGGGTTGATGCCGCCGGATTTGCAAAGTTCCCCGATGGCCCGGTTGATGCCGTCGATTATAAGGCCTTGAATTGTTTTGAGGCCGTTTTCTTTTTCAGCAAAATGTATCCTAGTGAGTATATCAGGGCCTATCGATATCTGGGGATTTCCGAAAGAGTATTCGGCCATTGTCCGGCCGGTGGAAAGGTCAAGCATCCTGAGAACGACGGTGGTGGTGCCGAGATCAACAGCGAGTCCCGCCACAATCGTATCATCGTCTCCGGTTATTCCCGCAAGGCGCCATTTCTTATGGTCCTTGAAAAGTATGCAGCGCAGGTTGAAATTGTTCCTTCTGAGAAGTTCCGGAAGTATGCCTGAAATGGTAAGATCAATATCGGCAATTTCAGCGTTTAAAACTGCTTCCAGGGCTTTTTCAAGCCTGTCGGCATCAGCCGTATTGTCTTTCAGGGAAGGGGGAGTGACAGATATTCTTTTTATCCAGCCATTAGCAAGTTCAGGCATTGTTTATACTCTATTTAATACGTTCTACTTCAGAAACTATTGCCTTCATGACTTTCCCGGCATTTCCCTTTATTATGTAGTCGCTTATACTGCCTGTAAGCGGGGTGCTTTCCGGATTTATTTCAATTACCACGGCACCCGATTCTTTTGCGGTTACAGGTATGTATGCCGCTGGCTGGACAAGTGCCGATGTTCCGACAACAAGCATTATGTCGCATTCATAAGCAGCTTTTCTTGAACGCAAAAGGTGTTGGGGATTTATTATCTCCCCGAAAAAAACGCAGTCTGGTCTCAGGATACCACCGCATTCGCATTTCGGAGGAATTTCATCAAGAGAGATTCTGAAAGTTTCTGTCTTTTTGTTGCAATCAAGACATTTTTGCCACGCAAAGTTCCCGTGAAATTCTATAACATCGGTATTTCCGGCCATCTGGTGAAGACCGTCGACATTCTGTGTTATAACCGTCCTGAGAATTCCGAGTTCTTCAAGCCTTGCAAGGCCATTATGAGCGTCATTCGGTTTAGCCTTGTCGACAATATCTTTCATCTCCCTGATCAGAATATTCCAGACTTTAGCCGGATCTCTCATGAATGAATCAATATGCGCAAATTCCATAGGATCGATCTTTTCCCATAATCCGCCCTTTCCGCGGAAAGGAGGTATGCCACTTTCAACGGAAACACCGGCCCCTGTAAGGGCGACGACGCTCTTTGCTTTTGCGAGCTGTTCTGCGGCTTTTTTTATGAGATTTTCCATGATGATTTATCTTTTTTGCCCGGTAAATAATTCTATTTTACTTTTCTGATCTTCGGTCAGGTTTTCGTATTTAACTTCTATTCCGCGTGATTTTCTGCTTACAACTTTAGCGTTTACAGTTACGGAGTCCTCTCCGGTTCTGTCGGAAACGGTTAGAATAAGCTTCTGGCCGATTGAAAATATTTCACCTGTTTCGATAAAGAGACCATCTTCTGTAAGCTTTTTAATCATGGCTCTGCCGGAGAATTCATCGGTGTCATATTCCACCGGAACAGGTTCCGTGATTTCTTGCTTTCTTTCGGCCTTATAAACAGATCTGCCGGGTACTGAAAGGATGCCTGAATCGCCGGTGAATAACAGGACTATAAGAGTTATATTATCTTCTCCCCCCCGTTCATTGGCAAGGTCAACCAGCATACTGCCTGCTTTTGACGGGGGATTGCCACGGGTTATTTCCATTATTTCTTCAGGCTTGACCATGTCGCTGAGTCCATCGGAACAGAGAACGACGACGTCGCCCGGCAATGGTGTTATTTCACGAAAATCGGGTTCCACCGTTTCCTTACTTCCCATTGCTCGCGTGATTACATGTTTGTATTTATCTGAAAGGGGTTTCGCGCCTGCCGGGGCGAAGGCGGCATACTCGGCCATCGCTGTATGAGGCACCGAAAGGAGGCTTACCTGATTATCGCGGAAAAGATAAATCGGGCTGTCTCCGACATTTGCCGCGATAAGGGTTTCGGCTGCAACGAAAATCGCAGAAACGGTCGAGCCCATTCCTTCATACTCTTTACTGCCTTTTGATAACTTGAAAACCCGGATATTTGCTTCGTGAATGGCTGAAACCAGCCATGCGGAGTGTTCCGAAGCGCTTGGTACCTTCCGGATTGCGCCGGTATCCCCGGCGGCATACCTGTTCATAAGCTCTTTTATAGTGCCTGCAACAAGCTTGCTTGCAACTTCACCGGCCTGATGCCCGCCCATTCCGTCGGCGACGACATATATGCGGAGATCTTCATCCAGAAAATAGGAATCTTCGTTTCCTTTCCTTTTCATTCCGACATCAGTTATTCCGCACGATTCAACTTTTATAATCCTGTTTTTGCCTTCCGCATTCATTCCGGTTCCTGTTTATAGTGATTGCCGCCCGTCCGGGCTGCCTCATGATGTTTGAGAGAGACGGTTAACAAGGGTTATGGCAAAATTCTTGAAAAAGAGAAGTTGAATGGACTCTGAAGATCTGTCAAGGAGCGGAGCGCTTATGATTAAAAGTATGCAGTCCGTTTCAGCTATAACCGTTGCAGCGCGCGCCTGACCGCAAATATATGCCATTTCCCCGAAACACTCCCCGTGCCCGATTACCGAAATGGTTTTATCCTTTTTTTTAATCGTAACTTTTCCGCTTAAAATAATGTAAAAAGTATCATCTATTTCTCCTTCGGTAACGATTGTCTTTCCCTTGCGGACTTTGGCGACTTTACTGGTCGCTATGAGTTCCTTTATGTGCTCCTTAGAGAAATTGTTAAAAAAGGGAAGATGGAGCATAAAATCTATGACATCCTTGACTTTTCCGTTAAGTGCCGTTTCTGTAAATCCTCTTAAGGCCACTCTTAAATCATAGGCGAAATCCATGCATGTCTGGTAGCGTTCGCCGGGATTTTTGGATAAGGCCTTTTGTGTGATTTCGTCAAGTATTCTGGGGATCTCCTGACGGATACTCAGCAATGATGAGGGATTTTCATTATTGATTTTATACATTATCGAAAAATGATTATCTCCGGGGAAAGCCTTGACTCCAGCCAGCATCTCGTAAAGGACACAGCCCAGAGAGAATATGTCGCTTATGCCGGATACCTGGGAGTCTTTCAACTGCTCCGGCGACATGTAACTCGGTGTTCCGAAAATTCCCATTTCAACCGTTGTTTCAGTAATCTGGGCAATGCTGAAATCTGCAATTTTAGGGGATAATGAAGAATCGAGCATTATGTTCGTGGGCTTTATATCCCTGTGTATGACTTTTTGCTTATGCGCATAGTCAAGCGCATTACACACATTAATAATAATTTCTACAACTGTATTGAAGGGGAGCAGGTTTTCTTTGCTGCAGAATTTTGCAAGTGTCGCGCCTTCAATGTATTCCATAGCTATATAGCAATATTCTTTATGCAGGCCTGCGTCATATATTGAAACAATATTGGGATGATTCAACCGACCGGCGGATTGAGCTTCGACAAAAAAATGCGCCCTTTCCCTGTCTGTAGTCAGCTTCGACATTTTAATGGCCACATTTCTTTTTATATACGGATCAATCCCAAGGTAAACAACGCCTGAACCTCCTTTTCCAAGCTGTCTTTCAATTTTATACCTTCCGACAGTATCAATTCCTTTAAGATCCTGTAACGGAACAGGATTTTCGGGTATGGTATCTTCTATTGTGTCAACCATTGATCATCCCTGATGAAACGGCCCGTGAACCGCAATAGTAAGCTCATTACAAGTTGCTTGCGGCTGAAAATCTTCATAATTACAGAATGAAAGTCATATCGTTTGCAACGCCATAACATTCAATATCCCGCTTCTTTTCGGCGATATTTTGCCTGCAGACTTCAACAATTCTATTCATTTCACGATCAGTTCTTTCCTGGTTTAAATGAAAAAGCCCTAGTTTTTTAACTCCGGCATCAAAAGCTATTGAGAGAACATCGGTATATGATGAATGCCCCCACTCTTTTTGTTTTTCATATTCCTTGGGAGTATATTCTGCGTCATGTATAAGGAGATCTGCTCCCATTGAGAATTCGAGATAGGATTTCAGAGGCAGGCCTCCCGGATGAACATAGCCGAGCTCATTATCCGTAAGAAAGACAAAGGATTTACCATCTTCGACGAATTTATATCCGCTCCCGTTATTCGGATGGCTCAACTGTATGGGGATAACGGTCACAGAGCCTATCTCAAAATGGGTCGGGCAGGCATCTACATATACAATATTTGCCTTTAAATCTGAATATTTTACTGGAAAGTTAGGGGGTGCCATGACTTTTGACAGAATGGTCTCAACGAATTTGCTGTGAAAGGGGCATCTGTTCATAACAAATTCAGCCCGTTTTGAATACAGGGGTTTGAAAAACGGGAATCCCATCAGATGATCCCAGTGTGCATGTGTGAATATGAAATTATATTTATACAGGTTTTCTTCGATAAGCTGATTACCGAGCCTCCTGATTCCAGTCCCGGCATCAATTATAATGATATCACTGCTTTTTGCCCTTATTTCAATACAGGTTGTGTCTCCGCCGTATTTTAAGTAATCCTTGCCGGAAACAGGTATTGAGCCCCTTGACCCCCAGCATTTAATATACATGTTATCAGCCTTCCCTTAGTAGCCTTTACGAAATAAATATTGCATTTCTGACCATTTCATTACGGATACTTATGCCGGTCACGGCATTTAAATGTTAATAAGTTAGAAATTATTTCCTGCGTTTTTCTACCCCTCAAGGGGGTACTGAAAAGAGCGGCAGGAAATAATTTCGTAAACTTACTTACACCCCTAAAAGTGGGTACTGAAAAAAGTCCCGGTTATCGGGGTTATGGTTATTTTTGAACGACGGCTTAGGCTGTTTTTCCTAAAAAGGTATGCCAGATTCCGTCAAATTCCCATTTTTTTATTATTTTAGCAGGAAGTTTCGATAATTGAAAGCCTATTTCTTCGGCCTCTTTTCTTAAAAGCCCTGATAGAATAAAACATTTTTTATTGATGATGTCTTCCGGATTAACGAGAAGTTTCATAACATCATAATGTATATTCGCAATGATAAGATCTGATGAAAACCTAATAAAATCCTGAGCAAGTCCCTGAACAGCAATAACTCTTTCTTCCATCCCGTTTAGAAGGATGTTTTTGCCTGCCGTGGCTGCTGCCAGATAGTTTATGTCAACCGCAAGGGTTTTTTTGCTTCCAAGATGGGCTGCGGCAATGGCCAGCAGCCCTGTTCCGGTGCCTAAATCAATAACGGATTCTATCTGAGTGCAGCCAAAGGCCAGTTCAAGAGCTTCCACGCAGTCATGTGTTGTCGGGTGGGTTCCTGTCCCAAAAACAACTCCGGGATCGAGTATGATTCTGAATCCGTTTTCCTGGCTTTCACGGGATTCCCATGGAGGGGTAATTGTGAACCTGCCTATACTGAGAGAAAAGGGCATTTTGCCGTGCCACTCTTCATAGGTCATCCTGTAATCGTCTAATAATTTTAAACCGGGTTGCGCCCCCAGAAGTTTTTTGATTGTATCCGGAGCCGGGATATTGAAGAAAAGAAATGAAAAGCCGTCTTCCTGCCAGTTGCCGATAAATTCAGAGCCGAAGAAATTGCATTCCGGTTTTACCAGTCCTTCAAGATAGTAGATGTAGAGATCCTTGTAAGGAATATCTGCTACCGGTATGGTCATTATTTGCTTTTGCCGCCTTTTCCCTTTTTTTCCAGGTTTATCTGATCCATATACCACTCCATAGGATCAAGAAGAGTGTATCCCATTTTTTGAAGTTTTTTCTTTATCGGGCTTATGTTCTGGGTAAGAAGATAAGGGAATACGGCCCGTTTCCCTTCATTCCAGTAACGCGCGACGAGAATGCTTCCGAAAGATACGTTCTCCTCCGTTATAGCATCTACAATTCTTTTCATCTGACCTATTTTCTCTTCAACGATAATACACAAAAGAGACCCCGGTTCGCCTATCCCGAGAACATTTACGAAAGCCCGCAGCAGATCATCGACCGAAATAATTCCCTTGAGTTTGCCCTTTTCATCAATGACAGGGAATGCGCCGACTTTTGTCTGGAGAACGAGTAAAAGCGCATCCTGAATAGTGTAGGAGGGTGACACGGTCACAGGATTGATGGTCATAATATCCTTGACCTTAAAGTCGGATATCTTCTCTTTCTCCTTGATGTTTTCGTAATCATGCATAACAGCTGAAGGAAGTGCGCTCCTTATGTCACGGTCCGTTATTATTCCGATGAGCCTGTTATCTTCTTCTACAACAGGAAGGTGTCTGATGCAGTAAGACGCCATTTTATCTTTTGCATCGAAGATACTTGCATCTTTGTCAACCGTTATAACATTACTGGTCATTGATTTGCTTACAAACATATTGTCCTCCAACACATGGTTTCTTGCGCTGTTCAACCCGGTAAAAGAAATATCCTGAAAAAAAATATCCGTCAACTATTTATATTTAAAAGAATTTCAACATGGTTTTTGGCCAGTTCGGGAAGCCGTGCCAGAGAATAGCCACCTTCGAGCACCGATATAATCCTTCCCCCTGAATATTTTGCCGCCATATCGTATATCTTTCTCATTACCCAGGAAAATCCTTCGGTTGTCAGTTTTATATCAGACATTTCGTCGTCAACATGGGCGTCGAATCCGGCCGATACTATTATTACTTCAGGTTCGAACCTTTCAAAAGCGGGCAGGAGGTCGTTTTCAATAAGCCTTTTGTATTCCTCATCCCCCCACCCCGGGAGGGCAGGAGAATTTTTTGTAAAGCCGTATCCTTCTCCTGTTCCATATTCAAATTCACGGCCTGTGCCGGGATAAGCAAAAGACGGATGTTCGTGGATTGAATAGTAAAATACAGCCGGGTCTTGCTCAAACAGATGCTGGGTGCCGTTTCCGTGGTGAACGTCAAAATCAACTACCATAACCTTTTTAATATTCCATTTTTCAAGTATATATTTTGCCGTGACCGCCACATTGTTAATATAACAGAAACCCATAGCCTTGTTTTTTTCGGCATGATGTCCCGGAGGTCTTACAGCGCAAAAGACATTGTTGAGATCGCCATTCATGACAAGGTCTGCTGCGTTTAATATTCCTCCGACAGCCTGAAGAGCTGTTTCATAGGTATATATGCACATCTGGTTGTCCGGGTAATCAAACATCCGGTTTCCGGCAAGGCACAGTTCTTCAAACCTGCGTATATATTTATTATCATGGACTTTTTCGATCCATTTCATCTCGACCCGCTTTCCTTTAAGTAAAGTAAGCTTTGGGATGAGACCTCCTTCATCAATTCCTTTGTAAATTGCAATAAGCCTGTCGGCCGTTTCAGGATGATATGAGCCTGTATCGTGAAGCAGAAACAACTCGTCGTATAAAAATCCTGTTTTATTCATATGTTATTATGTCCCCATTGCGGCTATTGGACGATCCTGTCAAATATATCAAAAGCAGCCTTGACAACTATGTTATCAGAAGGCATCTCTATAGTCGGACGGCCGTTCAAATCATATTCGTAAAGGGTGTTGTCTTCGGGTATAGTTCCGGCAAGGTTCAGCCCTGCTTCTTTAATCATGCTGAGAATATCATCGTTCGGGTCTTCCTTGCAGCGGTTTATAATAATATGGCTTTTGCCGACGCCGATATTAAGTTTTTTAGCGAGCGAGTTTATCCTTATTGCAGCCTGCAATCCACGTCTTGAAGTATCTGAAACTATTAGAAGTATATCGACATTTTTGGTGGTAAGGCGGCTGATATGCTCCATTCCGGCTTCGTTATCTATTACCATGTAGGGATAATTGTCTATAAGCCGTTCAAGAAAACCGGTTAACAGCGTATTTGCCGCGCAATAACAACCCGTTCCTTCAGGCTGCCCCATTACGACAAGATCATACCCTGGCGCTTCTACAACAGCCTGTTCGAGTTTCATTGACATGAAAACATCTTTTGTCATGCTGCCGGGGACAACCCCTTTTTTCATTTCTTCTCTTGCATTTCCGAGTGTATCGGTTACTTCAAGGCCAAGGACTTCATTAAAATTGGCATTTGAGTCGGCATCAACGGCTAGAATAGGTGTTTTCCCTCTGGCAGTAAGGTACTTTACGAGAAGGCCGGATATTGTCGTTTTTCCTGTGCCTCCTTTTCCGGCGAGGGCTATGGAAAAAGGCATATATCAAATTCCTTTAATCTGTTTTGGAAAGGTTGCACAACTTTATCTGATAGTCGAATAACAATTTTTGACAATTAGGATAGATGAAACAAACAGTCAAGCAACTTTTGATAAGTATGCCAATTTATCGGATTCTGATGCCTCCGTAAAGAGTCAGAAACCTACTTTTTACAGGGATTATAGTGATTCCGGAATAATGCTCCGATTGAAACTGCCTGCTTGTTCGGGTATGAGTGCGTATGGGAACCGCAGAATATTTGTCTTAAGCCTTCAGGAACGCCCTCGAATTGACTATAAATATTGTACAGGCGGAGACTTCTTAAACTCCTTGCAAAAGAGATACCCGTGTGCTAAAAAAACAGCTATCTGTTTGTATTATTAAAAGGTAATGATATCAAAAGGAACGGAATCTTTAAACGGAAAAAACATTTTTCAGGGGGTGCCATAAGATGGATTTTGAATTGAACAAGTCACAAAAAGAGATTCAGAAAGCGGCCAGGGATTTTGCAAAAGGTGAATTTGATAAAGAGCTTGCTCTCGAACTTGATAAAAAACATGAATTCCCCAGGGATATCTGGAAAAAAGCGGCCGATCTCGGCTTTATCGGCATTCATTATCCTGAAAAATATTCGGGGCAGGGCCTTGGAGTTATGGAGAATATACTTGTTGCCGAAGAGCTTTGCAGCAAGGATTCAACAATAGGGAGCTGCGTGGTTCTTTCGAGTTTTGCGTCCGAATGCATTTTACGTTTCGGGAGCGAAGCTCTTAAGGAAAAATTTCTTCCGCAGGTGGCGGAAGGAAAAGTACTTTCAGCAGGGGCTTTTACTGAGCCAGATCACGGTTCGGATATAACATTCATGAATACGACCGCCGTAAAGGAGGGCGATGAGTGGGTTATCAACGGCGGCAAGACCTTTATTACAAACGGAGCTATTGCCGGTTTTTTTACGGTTCTCTGTCAGACGGATCAGAATATAAAACCGACTCACCGCGGGATAAGCATGATATTGGTTGAGGCAGACAGGAAGGGGGTTTCGACTTCCGATGTAGGGCATAAAATGGGCATCCGGATGATGGCGACGTCCGAGGTCGTCTTCAAGGATGTGCGTGTTCCGGCATCAAATCTTATCGGGGAGGAAGGAAAAGGCTTCTACCAGGTGCTTGAATTTTTCGATGAAAGCAGGATTCTTATAGCTGCCCAGGCTCTTGGAATAGCGCAGGGAGCATTTGACAGGGCAATAGCATACGTAAAACAGAGGGAACAATTCGGGAAAAAAATAGCACAGTTCCAGGTAACCCAGCACAAGCTCGCCGATATGGCAACTAAAATAGAGCTGGCCAGGCTCATAACATATAAAGCCGCCTGGAACTACGATCAGGGACGTATAGATCCCAAGCTGACCTCAATGGCCAAGATGTATGCGGCAAGAGCCGCAGTTGAGGTGGCCGACGAAGCTATTCAGCTTCTGGGCGGTTACGGATACATGACCGAATATGAGGTTGAAAGGTTCTATCGTGACGCGAAAATAACCGAGATTTATGAAGGGACGAAAGAGATCCAGAAGAATACCATTGCGAGCGCACTGCTCGGAAAATTCAAATGATCTGAATTTACGGATCATCCCCAAATTAGTTGATGATCATGCAGTATTGAAGCTCCCACCGCGGAGCGGTCGGGGAATCTTCACCGTAAGGAATATCATCTGTTTTTAATCTGCTCGCTAACCCCGCCGCAAGCAGCGGGGTTAGCGCTCGCTTTTCGGTTCAAGGGTTCAAGGGGTTGGGGGTTCAAGTGAATAAACCGGATTCACCAAAGGAGGCAAATATGCTCGATCTGGTAAAAAAAGCAATGCTGACCGGAGTCGGTTTTGCCGTTAAAACCTGGGATGAAGTGGAAAAAATGGCGAAGGATATGGCCAAAAAAAGCAGGATGTCAGAGAAGGAAGGAAAGAAGTTTTTAGACGATGTCCGGAAGAAGTATGACGAGGCGCAGGGGAAGCTGGAGGAGAGAGCCGAAAAAATGGTCAAAGATCTCATGAAGAAAGGGAATATCGCCACCAGCGATGATATCAGGGCTCTCAAAAAGGAGATAAGCGAACTTAAAAAAAAGATCCAGGGGACAGGTTCTGAAAATAAACCCGGGGCCTGAAGATGCTCAGCATAAGAAAAATAGGCATTATCGGGCGGACATACCGCCATCTAAACCGCTACCGGCAGATACTCGCGGTTCTTTTCAGGTACGGGTTCGGCGATATAATTGAGCTTCTGAAGATAGAACAATATATCGAAATCGGTCTTCAGATGATTTCAAGAAAAAGGCGCGAACGGGTTGAAAAACTGACAAGGGCGGAAAGGATGAGAATGGCCTTTGAAGAGCTTGGTCCGACCTACATCAAGCTGGGCCAGGTTCTTTCCACCCGGCCGGATCTGATACCAGTCGATCTTACCCAGGAACTTTCAAAACTTCAGGATGAAGTTCCTCCTTTTCCCTTCAGCGAAGCAAAAAAGATCATAGAGTCGGAGCTCGGTATTTTATCCGAAGAGATATTCGTGTTCCTGGATGAAGTGCCGGTTGCTTCCGCTTCCATAGGCCAGGTTCACAGGGCAAGGCTGAAAGACGGTGAAGAAGTCGCCATAAAGATTCAGCGCCCCGGCATAAGAAAAACGATAGAAGTCGATCTTGAAATAATGCTTCATCTTGCAATGCTTATGGAGCGCCACGTAGAAGAGATATCCCTCCACCGCCCGGTAAAAATAGTGGAAGAATTTGCACGAACGCTCGAGAAGGAGATCGATTACACTATCGAAGCATCGAACATGGAGCGGATCGGGCGTCAGTTCCTGAATGATTCCACAATATATGTTCCAAAAGTCTTTCGTGAGTTCACTACACCGCACGTTCTCACCATGGAGTATATCGAAGGGATAAAGGTTTCCGAAATAAATCGCATTGACGAGGCGGGCTTAAACAGGAAGATTATAATCTCCCGCGGAGCCGATATCTATCTTAAGCAGATTTTCGATCACGGTTTTTTCCATGCGGATCCTCATCCCGGGAATATTTTTGTCCTTCCCGGAAACGTTGTATGTCTTCTCGATTTTGGAATGACCGGTTTTGTCGACCGTCAGACACGTGAGGATTTTGTTGAACTTATAGAAAGTGTTGTTATCCGGAGCGAGACAAAGGCTACCCAGATCCTCTTGAAAATTACCAGCTGGGATGACCAGCCTGATGTTCGTCTTCTTGAAAGAGATGTGGCCGATTTCATGGGAGAGCATCTTTATAAACCGCTGAAGGATATTAAAATCGGAAAGCTCCTGCAGCATCTTCTTGAAGCAACTTCCCGGCATCATTTAAGAATTCCCCCCAATATTTTTCTGATGATGAAAGCTCTGAGCACGGTTGAAAGCGTTGCGGTTTTCCTTGATCCGGAATTTGACATGATCGAACATGTGGCTCCGTTTGTAAAACGGATAAAGCTCGACATGTTTACTCCGCAGAGGATGACCGGAGAAGTCATGGGGATTGCCGCCGAATCGCTTCAATTCATCAGGCAGTTCCCGAAAGATATGCTTGAAATCACGAGGCTCATGAAGAATCATAAGCTTGGAATCAAGCTGGAACATCATGGCCTCGATACGATGCTTTCAACCCTCGACAGTGTCAGCAACAGAATCTCTTTTTCAATTATAATTGCAGCCCTTATTATTGGGTCCGCGCTTATCCTCGCGTCCTCGATTCCTCCGCTTTTTTACGGGGTCTCGCTGCTTGGAATAATAGGTTTTATAGCCGCGGCCATCATGGGCCTCTGGCTTCTCATATCAATGGTGCGAAGAGGCAGGCTGTAAGTTATAAGGGTTCAAGGGGCCAAGGGTTCAGGGATTCAAGTGAAAAGAAAGCCTGTCAGAACTTAAGAGTTATTCAGAAGAGATTGAGAGCCTGATTTTCCAATAACCCGAAATACACCCCGTAAGATGCCGGCCCATCTCTATAGACCGGCCTTCGTCTCATACCATCGTATATCCGGGTCCCTCTCCGCCTTCAGGGCATGTCCATTTAATATTCCTGTAAGGGTCTTTGATATCGCATGTTTTGCAGTGAAGACAATTCGAAAAATTGAGTTTAAGCTTCCGCTTACCCGTCTTTTCATCGGTCTCTATTGCGTATACATCGCCGGGACAGAACCTCGTGCATGGGGATTTGAATTTTTCATAGCATTCATTTACGCATATATCCGTATCGCGGACTATTAAATGACATGGCTGGTCTTCCCTGTGCATGGTTTTGGAGAGATAAACCCCGGTCAGCTTGTCCACATAAAGAGTTCCGTCAAAGGTTATTTTCTTTGTTTCAGTCGTTGCCGTTTCACCGCCTGCTTTCAGAGGTTTCAGCGTGGTGCAGTCCTCTTCCGTGTTCATCCCGTCAATAATGCCGCGTCCCTTTGTAAAATACTGGGCTCCGAGATGCACAAATTTGATGAGGCCTTTCCTTCCAAGGGCCTGGGCGAAATTTCTTCCTTCGAGCATCTCCTCCTTGATAGGGCTTTTATCAAACAGGGTTTGAAAATAACTCAGTGTTTCCGCATTGAAGCTGTTTTCCTCAAAGGCTTTGATAACCGCTTCCGCCGCAAGCATGCCCGATTTCATGGAAACATGGATTCCTTTCAGCGCAGGAGTGTTCTGGAATGCGGCTGCGCCTCCGGTGAACAGGGCGCCGTTTACGAAGAGCTTGGGCATAGTATAGTATCCGCCCGTGGAAACCGTGCGCGCTCCCTGCTGCAGTACTTTCCCGTCTTTTATGATCTGTGCTACGAAGGGGTGGCTTTTGAATTTTATGAATTCATCATACAAATCGAACATCGGATCATCATAAGAGAGTCCCGCGAGAAAACCCACGGTCACCTTGTTATCTTTCATCTCGTATATAAAACCGCCACCGGGAGTATCAAAACCGAGCGGATAGCCGAGCGTATGGATGTCGTTGGCATCGCTTGAGGAAAAATAGTTGTTTTCGGGAAGCTGGATTACTTCCTTTATTCCGGTTTCATAAACCTGCGGCATTTTACCTGAATAAATATCGAGCTTTTTTGCCAGATCCTGCATCAGGCTTCCCCTTGCTCCTTCTCCGAAGACGGTGACTTTTGCCATGAGGTCTATCCCGGGCTCGAAATTGCCCTTGGGGGCGCCGTCCTTTCCGAGCCCCTTGTCCCCGGTTCTTATTCCTGTGACTGTTTTTCCGTTATCGTCATACAGGACTTCTTTTCCCGCAAAACCGGGAAATATGTTTATTCCGAGCTCAAGGGCGATCTCTCCGAGCCATTTCGTGAATTTTGAAAGGCTTATGATATAAAAACCCTTATTGTGCATCTGGCGGGGCGTAAATGGAACTTTAAAGTATCCGGTTTTTGCGAGAAATACGAATTCATCTCCCTTTACAACCTTTTCAACAGGGCATCCCTTTTCAATAAAATCGGGAATCAGCTCCTGTAAAGCTATAGGATTTAAAACAGCTCCGCTTAATGCATGGGATCCTATTTCAGCGCCTTTTTCAATCAGAGCCACCTCGATTGAAATGTTATCCTTTTTGGCAAGCTGCATGAGCTTGATTGCGCCGGACAGACATGCCGGGCCGCCGCCCACAAAAAGCACGTCAAAATCAATTTTTTCTCTTTGCTGATCCATTATTCCTCACTTTTATGATTTTTTAAGTCATATTTTGTTCTGTAATATAGCCACAATTTAACTATATTACTTGTATCAAAACAATGCGAGCGTGACAACCTTTTTCGATGTTCTCATAAAAAGTGCTTTTTATACGGATAGTTATTGCATTTTATGTTCCGGCATTGTAGCGTAGTTTAACAGCTGACAGGAAACAGAATCTGATGAATGGTAATAAAAAAGGCCGGGTTTATGGTAAGTGTTGTAATACCGACGCATAACAGGGGTTGGATAATACGGGAGGCTATAGATTCCGTCCTTGGTCAGGATTTCAAGGCTTTTGAGATTATAGTCGTGGATGACGGTTCAACCGACAACACGCAGGATGTTCTATCTTCCTGCCGGGACAGGATTAAAGTCATAAAGCAGGAAAACAGGGGAGTGAGCGCCGCAAGAAACGAAGGTATCATTTCATCATCCGGAACTTACATAGCTTTTCTTGATTCTGATGATCTATGGCTTCCCGGAAAACTTGAAACGCAGTGTGAATTTTTCAGGAAAACCCCGAATGCCCTTATATGTCAGACGGAAGAGATCTGGGTAAGAAACGGGAAAAGGGTTAATCCGGGGAAAAGGCATAAAAAAGTATCAGGATTCTTTTTTGATAAATCTCTTGAACTTTGCATGGTAAGCCCTTCCGCAGTCATGATCAGAAGAGACTTGTTCGATATGTGCGGCCTTTTTGATGAAACGCTTCCGGCTTGTGAAGATTATGACATGTGGCTCAGGATAAACTGCCGGCACCCGATACATCTTATTGCGACCCCTCTCATAGTAAAAAGAGGCGGGCATAGGGACCAGCTTTCAATGATGCATTCCCTCGACAAGTACAGGATACGTTCAATAAAAAAACTCCTCGAAGGCGACCTGCTGACGGAAGTTCAGCGGAAGCTCGCGGTAAAAGTCATGACTGAAAAATGCCTTCTTTATACAGAGGGCTGCAGGAAGAGGGGGCGCTGGGACGAAGCGCTTGAGTATGAGGCTTTATATCGAACGTCGAACATCGAACATCGACTTTCGTAAGCGTATCCCTGTCTGCTCCTGTTGTCCAATATTATGCAAAGCTTTCAGGCTCTGTTCAGAAGCGGTCCTGGAGTCCCATCGGATCCTTGAATTCGAGAGAAGGATTGAAACGGATTTTCTTTTCACCCCTCTGATCGAGATATTTCATGAGCTCAAGATCCACCTTGACCGGAACATCGACACCCGCTTTAGTAAGAAGCTGTCTAAGGAATGCTTCAGCTTTTACTGCAAAGGCAATGGCATCTCCCAGGATGCGCATGCCTTCGGCAGGATTATGAAAGCCTACCGAGTTTTCAGCTCCCATGAAAAGGCCCCGGTAAAATGCCTCTTCATAATAATCTTTTGCCTTGTTGTAAAGCTCCTGATCGATCGGTTTGCCTTCGGCTTTCGCCTTGTGCGTGATTTCAAAAAGCTTTGCAACCGTGGCTGTGGCATATCCGCTGCGGATCATCAGGGAAACCGTCCGGTCCTGGATTGCAAACACGCGCTCCTTCAACCATTCTGGTTTTGTGGCATGGCATTGCTGGCAGGCCCGCAGTTCGTTCTGGATCGGGCTCATCACACGGTGATCTGAAATTTTATATACCCCGGCTCTGGTATAGGGCATATGGCAGTCCGCACAGGAGGCTCCTGCCGTGAAATGAGAGCTGTTATTGGTGAAAAATTCAAATTCGGGATGGCGGATGTAGCCCAGTTTGAATCCTGTAACCGTTTGTTTCCATTCTTTTAACGTCTCATCGCTGCGGATTTTTTTAATTATATTCTCAACGGTAATTGCTCCCCATTTGCTGTTTTCCCATGGAAATAATAACCCTACTGACTTTCCCTCCGCATCCTTATTAATATTATATGTTACATGGCACTGGGCGCACACTACCGAACGAAGCTCCTGGCGGGTGAATCTACTGACCTCTGTTCCCATTCCTTCGAGAGCTTTTGTCAGTGTAAATTCCCGTGAAATCCGGAGGGTCATATCCTTGTTGCTGTGGCAGTCTATGCAGGCTACGCCGAGATTCCTGTCTTTTTCAGGGATTTTATTCAATACTTCCTTGAAAGGCTTACTGTAATAATCGGGGCCCATCTCTTTGCGCAAGCCCGGGGCGTAAGGGGTTTTACAGCTGAGGCAGACTCCGCCGGCTTTTAGACGGGAGGAATCTATTTCGAGCTGATCGCGCACCATGTAAGCGTGTCCCCTCGGTTCATTGTATTCCACTCCAAATCCCCAGCCGTTGAACAGCAGGGCCATGTAAGGAAACTCTGAGAGTTTGTCCACTGAAATTGCGCTGCCGTCCATTCCAGTTTTATATTTGCTCAGCCTTGCGCTGACAGGAGATTCCGTTTTTTTCCAAAGCTCGTATTCTTCGTTATAGGCTTTTCCCCAAAGTTCGGGACTGATTTCACCGTCCGGAATCACGACTGTCTGCCTTTGTTCAGGTTTGGATGGCTGACAACCCAACAGTGCAATCAGGACGGTGATTAGAATGAAGACGCCGATTCTTTTTTGATTATCAGGGGAAAACATATGTTCCTCCTTATTTTGGATCCTTAATCCACTTTATTGTTTGGTCAGCCGGGTGCCTGCAAGGCTATGCTGAAGCCGGCGGTGGCATTCCCAGCAATTGCGCGTCCGGTCAATTTTATCTACAATTGTTTCATGGCACCTCGTGCAGTTGGACCGGACCGTCCTTTCTCCGTGTGCGGAAAGTCTTATCGTTTCCGGTACCCTGCCGGAATAAAAGATAAACACGTCCTTCATTCCGTCGATTGACTTCCAGGTATAATATGCGCCGATATTTTCTTGGGGGAGGTGGCAGTCAATACATCTGATGCTCCGGTGGGCGCCTGTATGAAACCATGCTTCAAACTGCGACTCCATGACATGGCAGGAGGCGCAAAAATCGGGGGTCTCGGTTTTTGCCATCAGCTTGGGAGGCCCGAACATGATAAAAAGGCCTCCTGCCGAAGCCACTAAAATAATTGCAATAATTGTCTTTTGCGATCTTGAGATCATATCCGGATCTCCGCATGAAATTGTATAAAAAGGGAATAGTTTTTCGGTATTTAATATCGTATAAGGCTGGTCTGTAAAGAAATTTAAGTAATTAATACATACCATTGAGCAATATTACAAGAAAATAATAATGTCCATCCGGCAATTAAATTGCAGCAGCTTCAAATAAAAAAGGCATCCGCGCTTATTGCACGAATGCCTTTTTATTTATCCGTTATCAGCTAATTACAGCTTTGTCACATTTGCTGCAGCCGGGCCTTTGGGGCCGTTTGCTATATCGAATGTAACGCGATCGCCTTCAGAAAGCGATTTAAAACCTGTTGAATTAATAGCTGAATGATGAACGAACACATCTTTGCCGTCTTCCTGCTCAATGAAGCCGAATCCCTTGCTGTCATTGAACCATTTTACAGTTCCATTTGCCATAGTGTTTCCCTCCTTTCAAAAAATTGAATCAAGGTCCCAGACTTCAGGTCGTCACTTTGACAACATGGAACAAGCCTTCTGTTCGAAACCGATCTGCAATACTTTGCAGATCTTTACTGATTTGGCGCACCCTACACGGCGCATGCGGCAATGTCAAGATAAATTATTAAAATATTTTAAAATATGGTTGTTCCCGCATCAGGCCGGGGGAAAAGGATCTATGATTCGCAACTTCAAGAGTTTGTTATTTAATGATTTTATCAGGTATTCTCAGCATCATCTTGCAACATTCAAGATATTTCTGCCGAATTTCCGGCGGGCTTCCCTTTCACCGGCGCACCTGATCCTTGGAGTCATTAAAGTGATTGTCGGAATAATGTTCCGATTGGAACTGCCAAACATAATATATCTATGACATTTACTATATATTCACGAGTACGTCATAATTGACAAACATGAAGGTTATGTGAGATTTTATCACTCGTTGCCGTCAAGGAATAAAAATAATATGTAATAGCAGAAGGGAGTAATGGATATGAACCCGGAAAAAAACGGCCGGAATGACAAATTTTTATGGCTGGCGCCGTTTGCTCCTCCCAAAGGATTTACCAGTGTGCCTGCAGGCGGGATGTGTCTGTGCGCTTTTCTTTTTGTCATCAGGGGAAGAAAAGTACTTCTCGGAAAATACAGAGAGCACCCGGCCTGGGAAAAGATAGCAGGGATGGATGAAAAACGTGTAAAGAACAACCAGCATGGCTTTACCCTGCCGGCCAGCCACCTGAAATTCGGTGAATATCCCATGGATGCAGCCCGGAGAATCGGAGAAGAAATTCTGATGCTTCCGGAAGGACTCGCTTATTCGGAACCCCTTGTGCAGACTTTTTTCTATGAAATCTCCATTGCCCCCGGCGAAATGCATTATGATGTCCTTTTTTTATACGATCTGATCCTCGGTGAAGATTATGAAACAGGTCTTCCCCCTTGGTATGCATCGTTTGAATGGTTCGATATGGATCTTCTAATGAACCAGAAATATGCTCGCCAGCATGAAGATGTGGTATCGGCCTGGCTGCGGAAAAAGTGCAACTGCGGAATTGCTCCGGTACAGCAACCGCTATGAAGAGATAACCCTTGTTGTTCAGAAAAAAGCGAAGCTTGACAAAATCCGGTTAAAATGCAATAGGCACAATATCCTGAAATATCAAGAAATTATTTAACATCAATGGAGACCATTCAGGAGATGCAGGATTTTTACAGCAAAAACCACAGGGAGTACTTTGACCGGACTTTCAATATAGATCCTTCCTTATTTTTATCCCCTTTGACGGAGCAACTGGCGCCGGGAGCATTTATTCTGGATGTCGGCTGCGGTTCCGGCCGGGATCTCTTATGGTTGAAAAACCGCGGTTTTCAGGTAATGGGTTTTGAGAGATCCCATGAACTTGCCGAACTGGCGAGAAAGAGCGCCGGATGCGAGGTTTTTGAAGAGGATTTCACATCATACGATTTTTCTTCGATCCGGGCTGATGCGGTTATACTTATCGGAGCCTTGGCTCATATACCTCACGCTGATTTTATGGTCGTTTTACGGAATGTTACAGCGGCGCTTGATGATAACGGGCTTATTCTCATCACAGTAAAGGAAGGAACCGGCGTTGCTGAGGGCGCTGACGGCCGGGTTTTTTATTTTTTTCAGAATAAAGACCTGGAAACCATCTTTGCTTCGCTAAAATTACGGCTTCTCGATTTCTCCCGGAATACTTCCAAAACCGGAACCGGCGAAATCTGGCTAAGATACCTCCTTCAAAAAAAATGAACCGGCATAAAGTGATACTATTAGCAAAAAAGACCAGAAAGAAGATATTAAGACAGCGACAAATTCTAAGTTGAAAGAAATTCAATATCGGTTAGCATGCTTTGTATTCTTAATAAACAGACGCTTTGTTCTACTTGATCGTCATCTCTTAAATTGGACATCTGCAGACTTTATCGGTAGTTGTCATTAAATAGTTTCCATCCGGAAATGGCTCTTTTGAGCGATCTCTGTGTCAATCCGCGGGATTTCATGTGCGACATACTACGCGTATGTCTTAAGCTCAATCCCTTGATTTCCTTGAGCTTGCCCAAAATTGCCTATTTCCGAATTGGAAACTTAACTGTGTCCGAGCTTGGTTTCCGGATGGACACTAAATAGTTTGTAGCCGTTTTAAAGTTGTCTTTTTTTGCATTTTTTTCAGCCGCAAAAAAATTTCCTGCTTATTAAATTCCACATAATATCAAATCATTTAGTCCATTACAGATAAGACATTCATGCCCTATAAGTCTCTTCAAATCCCGCCCCTTTACCTGTCCGGGCGGGGGAACTAATGGTTATGCATCATCATTTCTCTCATCTTCCTGCTACCCACCGCCGCAGTAAGGCCAAAGCTTCGGCAACTTCGAGCACCTTTGCCTCAATGATGTTCATCAGATCTTCTGGTGTTCGTGTGTCCACTTTCGGCTTCGTGTTTGGATTGACGGTCTTAAGATCATAGACAGCATCTTCAATTTCCTTAGCCTTGGAGGCCAGATCTCTTGATTCATGCGTCAATTCTTTGATCTTTGCTTCGGCCTCCGCGATAGCCCGTTTTTTTCGCGGCTTGGCCTTCTCCAAGCTGTCCGTATCTCCCGGGTGGGGCGCAAATCCTAAAGAACTGCTTGCGCTTGGGCTTCGTGAATACCGCGAGATTTTCTTTAAACCTTACCGTATCATTTACCGGGTCATGGATAAGAAAGTATATATTCTCCTGATTGCCGATGGCCGGCGCGACATGCAGTCGCTGTTGCAGCGGCGATTGTTATACGCGTAATGCAACCTGCCGGATCTTTCTGATGGACTCATAAGAAATCCGCTAAAAGACCCGAACCCACGACACCCTTGCGCCTTTTATAACTTTGTGCCTCTGCCTGCCCTGTTAAATTTCCCGCGGGAAACCCAATTTAACAGGATGAACCTTTGTCCCTTTGTCCCTCTGACCCTCAAAAACCATTGACAAATCAGGTGCTTTATAGTCTTTTAATCCCGCATTTCAAAAGTCCCATCAAAATTCTCATGCGTAATGGATGACGCTTAATATATAAAAGAGTATTTCGACAGAAAGTTTTCAGGGGAAAAAATTGGGTTAGATCTGAGCTTTCGCAAAAGCATGCGAAGGCCATCCTTCGAGGTATAGCGTGACAAACTTACGCGGATGGTTACCAACAAGAGCTTAAATTCATTCTAAAATATTGTTAATTTATATTTTTATGAACGTCCCGTTAGCGCCCCCAAAACATGGGCTAAAGTATCGATTGGGGATCAGGGGTGCCTGTTTCTGTGTTCCAGCCTCGCAATTGGTAATATTCATCAAGTAGTTTATTAAAACTTTCAAGATCGATCCGTTCTCCCTTAAATGGTCCGTTTTGGATCGGTTCGTTGGCCCATTTGCCAATCGGCAGATCGTTCTCCCGGGTAATGCCCTCTTGAGCATGCATGTGTCTTTCAAGATTATAAATCCGGTCTGCAGCCCGAATAAATTCAGTGATATCAATATGTTTTCCGGTAACCACATTATAAAATTCCAACATATCCTCCATACCGATGGCCTGCAGGAAAGATTTTGTGGCAAATTTACATAATCCGGTTGCATCGGCCAGGGTGTTGATCCGCTGATAGTGAATGACCAGGGCGGCTTTGTCATAGGACGTGGCTTTGAGGGGATCAATCACCGAATAAAAAATTTCCTCCGTAGGCATGCCCCTAAGATGATCTGCGCCCCGTGTTGAAGTTGCCAGGGATAAGAGATATCCCTTGAAAGGCCGGACATCATCAGCCCCCCAGTTCATCCCTTTTATATGATTCAGATAGGATAAGGCATTCCCACCTACCATTTCAGCAGCCTTTATGCTCCCCTTGGCCAGGATATCACCGAAGCCCTGCCGGTTAACGGTGGCCTCCAGAAGCTTCAGTGCCCCGTTGTAATCTCCCCAGCCCAGTTCGATCCCGTTTGTATCAGACTTGTTGATTAACCCATGATTCATCCAGTCAATGATGCTTCCCATCATCAGCCCGAATTCCAGGGCGTCAATGCCGTATCGGTTACAGTCATTGTTGAACCGGATATAAGAATTGGTATCTGAAATGCCGCATCCGACCCCGAACGGGGTAGTCACCCCGTGTTCGAGTCCTCCCCCTTTTTCCCCGGCGAATTCCCCCTCTTTTACTTCACAGATATGCCCGCAGGCGATAGGACAGGAGAAACACCCTTTCCGCTTTACATAATGTTTCTTTCTGATGGCCATGGGATTGACCTTATCGAAATGATTATAATCTGCGGATTCCGCCCAGTTTCGAATGACCAGGGCGCCAAGGACATTGGTTCCCATTGTGAAATTCTGCGTCCCGTACTCCGACATCATGGTATAAGAAAATTCTTTTTTAATTTTTTTCGAAAACTCTTTTGTCAGGATTTTCAAGCGGTCCATATGGGCGACATTGACCATCCCTGACCCTCGGACAGCAACCGCCTTCAGGTTTTTTGACCCCATGACGGCCCCCAACCCGGCCCTCCCGGCAGCCCTGCTTTTATTGTTTATAATACACGCCATTCTGACCCGGTTTTCGCCTGCCTGACCGATGGAGGCTACCTGAATGCGGCCATCCCCCAGTTGATGACGGATCAGATCTTCCGTTTCCCAGGTATCCCGGCCCCAAAGAAAGGATGCAGGCTTCAGCTCGGCTTTATCGTTTTGAATATAAAGATATACCGGTGTATCGGATTTGCCTGTGATGATGAGATGGTCAATACCGGTAAATTTTAGCTCAGGCCCGAAATGCCCTCCGGAATTGGAATCGGCAAAAAGCCCGGTCAGCGGTGATTTAGATGAAACAGTATATCTTCCGGCGGCTGGGGCAATGGTTCCAACCAGAGGGCCTGCGCCGAAAACAATAATGTTATCAGGACCCAGGGGATCTGTCTTATCTTTTAATCCGTCATAGACCAATTTGGAATTGATTCCCCGGCCGCCAATATATGTTGAGATTAATTCTTCTTCAAACGGTTTATAGATAATGGTCTTGTTAGTCAAATCCACAGCCATTATTTTTCCTGCATATCCGGCCATCAATCGCTTTCCTTTCCGGAAAAAAAATTCTTTTTTAAAGGTTTCACCATGGGGGAAAGGATAATCCGGTTTAGAAGGCTGTCTTTCTTTCCTTCCCGAAGACGGATGATCCTTTCCCGTGCCATCAGCATCAAGCCGTTGTTCAGTTTTGTTTTCAAGGTCAAGTTGATTTCGTTTTTTAAATGCCGGTTTCCGGATTTCAAGCGTCTGAAAAAAGCTGCCCACCTTCCCTTCCTGGCAAGAGTTAAGGCACCACCTGGACAAAAGCTTACGCATTCAGGATGTCCGTTGCACAGGTCACATTTGTGTGGAGACATTTTCCTCTCGGATTGAAAAATCGATTCATGGGGGCAGGCTGAAACGCATAATCCGCACCCGGTGCATTTTTGCTGATCAATATCCATTCCGATGGCGTCAAAGCTACATGCCTTTTTGCATGCAGGGTCAAAACACTGGCGGCACACATGGATGGACTCATTTTCCCAGCGGATAGCGGATTTTGAAGGCGACATGCCTCCACTGAACCGCGATGAACATGCCAGTTCACAGAGTCGGCAACCGGTACAAAATTCGGAATTCCATTCTATAAAATATTGAGAAGGCAAAAAACCTCCTAAATGGATTGTTTGAGGGTTGAAGGACCGTCAAATGATTATCCATCCCGCCTATGTCTGTTTAACCAGGACCCCGTTGAGGTTCAGGTTGATCATGAGCCCAAGCTTCCTGATGGTCTCGTCCGGATCAAAAACCTCAGCCCTTAAAGAGAATGACAACACGGACAAATAGCTTGAAAAAAGAGACAGGGAGAGAAGACCGTTATCTACTTCTTTTCTGATTTCACTATTATTTTTTGCAGTTTGTATCATTTCTTCCAGCTTGAATAAGAATTGTTCTATTTGAGAATCCATGATTTTTTTCCAGGTCCCGTCAACTATAAGAATATTTTCAATATAGGTTTTTGACAGGCTGGGGCGTTCGGCATAATGCCGGATCAGCTTCCCGGCAATATGGAGAAATTGATTTTCAAAAGAGGTGTCATCCGGAAGTGTATTAAAGGCATCCGTCAGGGCCTTTTCGATTCCTTCATAAAGGCAGGCGGCCAGAAGATCAGACTTGTTTGTAAAATGTTTGAATATAGTTCCGTATCCCATTTCCGCTTCCCCGGCGACCGCCCTCATCGTCGTTCCGGCAAAGCCCAGTTTTTCGAAGAGATTGCCGGCCGATAGTAAAATCAGATCTCTGGTTTCAGTTTTCTGCTTTTCTCTGTGCTTAGACGCTTTTTTTTCTAACTTACTTTTATTGTTCATGAAACCTCTTTTTGATGATCATGATATTTAAGTGATCACGATCACTTTAGATGAGATTCACAGGCAAATCAAGGGATTTTTTTAAAGGTGCGGATAATTCCCGGGATTTTATCTTCCCAAAATGGCGGAGAGGGTCTGATATCGAAGCGTGGATAAAGGCGAACATAGATTTTTCACAGTATAAAAATTCGATGCAGGCTATGGGAACCGTGATGAAGCATTTCGGGAAACTGGCCGACGGTAATCTCGTCAAAAAAATCTTGGGAGAGATTGGTAAAAAATAAAGTTTTTATCAACAGAAACGCATAATTTCATACCCGTACCCATTATGCTTTCGGACTCAGGGAACCGTTCAAATATTTATGAATAATACTTGAGATAAAGGTTTGATAAGGAATACCCTCTTCAATAGCTTTTATCTGGATTTGATAATAGTCCTTTTGGCTTAGACGGAGATTGATTCGTTTATCTTTTTTAAGAGTATTTCGAGCCGCGACTATTGCCTTCTCTTTTTCCTGTTTGATATTTTTAACAGGCTTCCACTCGTCCTTTGCGATTGATTCCATCAACTTTTTTTCTTCTTTATCAATCGGATCAAATGATTTCGTTTTCATAATTTTCCCTTCAGGCCATAGCGCTCTGAATATTTCCGACTGGGGAAAGCCGTTTTAAGAAAGATCTCATTACCTTCTTCCACATAAGGTACAATAACGGCGTAACCCTCGATTTCCAGAATATAGATTTTTTGATTAGGCCGTCTTGGGTTTTCTTCAATCCCGAGTATATGGCCTGACTCGATTAAAAAAGCAATTTGCTCAAATGAAATACCGCGCTTGGCCTTCAATATTTTGTTTTTCTCTAAACTCCAGTTTACGTATTTCATGCCATTAATATAGGCTAATGTCTGCCTTTTGTCAATGGAGTTGTCCGCGGCTTCTCTCGCCCGCTCAACCCAAGAAGTCGAGCATGGGCCTCCCGGCCGTGTCTTGAACTATCATTTCCCTACAGAACTTGGCCAAGTTCTTCGCCACTTCTCCCAGACGGGTCCTGGGCTGTTGAATTTCAACCCAATGTATGTATGTGAAGAGCTCTTTTCCAATGAGAAAGCGTGGATACTCCGCCAGATTGCTTTCCAGATAGTAGGCCCGTTCCAGCGCTGGGCCATAGATTTCTTTGCCTTCAATCTGGGCTGCAACTCCCACATCCAGTCCGCCGCGCAGTGCGACTTTTGCGGCAAGCGCGATCAGGCTGATGCCACCGGTGGCCACTAGCGCAGAAAAGATGCCGTTCATGGCACTATAGTTTTCGTCGTTGCCCATAAGAGGGACAGCAATAATGATGGAATCGGAAAACCCGTAGAAATATTCTTCGGACTTCTGAGACGCAATGAATTCATCCCTATATTCCGGGTGTACGAGACTATTGTCCGGGAATCGGGATTCTGCGGCTTTGAAGTAATTCCGAAAAGCTGTTCTTAACATGTCAACCTTGCCGTAAGTGTCTTGGAGTGTCTTTATGAACCTGTTTTTCTCATTGTCGTTGGTCGGCAGGTTTTTAATTTCTCGGAGGCCACGTCTTTGGCCAAGAATATCAAGAAACACAACGAGATAATGCTGAAACAAGAGCTTATCATCTTCATGGTAGGTGGTTTGATCTGTCATATTTTCTGCTGGCTATCGCCGAACTCAGCCGACGCGGCTTTTTGCGGTCGGCTGGAGTGAAATGTTATACGTTTTCTTTGATTCTTAATTCACCATTCTCTGCAAACTCAAACATTGGCCCCCATGCCACTTCCCAGTAATAGCCATCAAGGTCGGCGAAGTATCCACTGAAGCCGCCCCAGAATGTTTCTTGTGGTTCTTTCACGACGCGAGCGCCAGCCAACTCTGCACATCTCATTATGGCAACAACGTCGTCCTTGCTGCGGGCGTTGTGGGCAAGCGTAACCCCACTAAATCCACTGCGAATAATCGGAACCTCAGGAGAGATGTCTTCTGCCAGCTTATCAAGTGGGTAAAGAGAAATCCAAGTACCTGGAAGCTCGATAATAGTGATGCCATCAGAGGATGTGTTTGGGGGCGTGCCGAGTACAGCTTCATAAAATCTTGTAGCTTTGCCTAAGTCGGCTACGCCAAGCGTTAATATTGTAATTCTTGAAATCTTCATGATCCCTCCCTTGGAATATGAGGTGTATAACAAGTTATAGTATTCTGCGGCGCCCTTTCAACCGGAAGAAGACGGGCTTTTTAAAGCTGCTTTTTTTTCAGGATATCAAAGACTTCAAGGGCTCTTTCTTTAATAGCCTCGATTGGCCCGCTGTTGTCGATAATAATAGTAGCGAAATCTCTCTTTTTTTCGATAGGTATCTGGGAACGTACTTTTAAAAGGGCGTCCTTATCTGATATTTTGTCTCTTTCAACCAGCCTTTTGATCTGGATATCTTCAGGCGTATAAACAAGGATCACATCTTCCAGTCCTTTGTCCATCCCGGCCTCTACAAGAAGCGGCACATCAAGTATTACAATTGAGTCTGGTGTTTCTTTCCCGATTTTACCTATCAGCTCCGCTACTTTATTAATTACATTAGGATGGACAATCTTGTTCAGGATCTCCTTTTTTGCGGGATCACTGAATATGATGTTTCCAAGATATGCTCTGTCGATTTCACCATCAGGAAGAAGAACCTCTTTTCCGAATATCCTGACAATTTCATGCCATGCCGGAAGATTTTTTTGCACCGCATCACGGGCAATAGTGTCCGCATCTATTATTATTGCTCCTGCTTCCCTTAAAATAGAGGATACGGTGCTTTTGCCTGTTGCTATTCCGCCTGTAAGCCCGGCTATTACCAAATTGCACCTCTTATTTGATGCGCTGTAAAAATTTAAAACTCCAACAGCAGTACCGTTTACTTCCCCTTAAAAATGGGCTCCCTTTTCTGCTTGAAAGCTCTTGGTCCTTCCTTTGCGTCTTCACTCAGAAAAACCGTAATTGCGTATTCAATCTCCTTTGCCATACCTTCTTTTATCGGCATGCCTGTTATGGCATGGACCGCCTTCTTTATGCCTGATACCGCAAGAGGTCCGTTTTTAATTATGATCTTTGCGTAACGCTCGGCTTCTTCCATGACCATGTTTGCTGGCACAATTTTGTTTACAAATCCGAGACGGAAGGCTTCATGGGCATCCATTAGTTCTCCTGTAAGCAGAATCTCCATTGCTTTAGCATACGGAAGCTGCCTTGGCAGCCAAACGGTTGATCCTCCTGCCGGAAAGACGGACCATTTGACCTCCTGAAGACCGAATTTGGCGTCAAATGAGGCAACCCGGATATCTGCTCCATAGAGAAGTTCAAACCCACCCGCTATGGCAAACCCGTTTACTGCCGCTATCACAGGTTTGTTGAGTTCAAAACCACGCAGGAAAGCATTCTGGAGAAGCTGGGAATCGCTCTGAATTATTTTATCGGCCTCGGTTTCGGCTTTGCGGGCTCCGGTTAAAAGCGGAATGAGGCGTGCGAGATCCGCCCCGGCACAAAAGGACTGGTCGCCTGTTCCGGTGATGATCGCGCAACGAAGGTCGCCATCATCCCTGTAATCCGCCCATGCGTTTGCAAGCTCAACTGCCGTTTCAGGGTCAACTGCATTTCTTGCTTCAGGACGGTTTATCGTAAGGTAAGCAATTTTATCTTTTTTTTCATAAATGAGAGCCATAATCGTATTTTCCTTTATCGGATGGACTTGTTACGAAGCCTTCTCAATTAAAATATTGACATTTAATATCCAAGCTTCTAAATGAAGTCAAGCAAATTGAATCTAATTATAATTTCGAATAAGACTCATATGATGAACTTGTTTTTAGTGCCTGCGCGGTTATTCGTAATATTTTAAAAGCCGTTAATGATAATGGACTCGTAATAAGAAATTTTATGCCGCTTTGCGGCAATCTATATTCGACGAACCAGTTGGAAGTCTGAATATGCTCTCTTAATGAGCTTTTTGGGGATTTTTAAATCACTTTGCTAAATCACAAGAAGGTTTGGGCTGACGCCCTCAAAGGCTTGTGATTTTTAACGCTTAAGTTCTT
>Ga0105099_10000444_pt1 | contig 28336 bp, 24 predicted proteins | sample PPLLak3cmMay2015_2_FD_79138 | JGI IMG/M metagenome (GOLD analysis project Ga0105099, IMG submission 79138) | Freshwater sediment microbial communities from Prairie Pothole Lake near Jamestown, North Dakota, USA - PPLs Lake P8 Core (1) Depth... | ecosystem: Environmental > Aquatic > Freshwater >... | reverse complement strand
TTCACCAATCCGGAAACCATCAAGGCCGGCCGGATCTGGATGCCCTTCGCCAACCGGGACAAAGCCCAAGCGGAGGCTGAAGCCAAGAGCGTTCTCGATCGCCTGGCCAAAGGCGAGGATTTTGCCGCCCTGGCCAAGGCCTTTTCCAAGGACGCCAAGGCCGCCGATGGCGGCGACTACGGGCTCTATGACTGGCGGTCGCTGCCCCAGCCCGAGCTGGACGAGATCAACAAGCTCACCGCCGGCCAATTGTCCGGCCTGATCACCGAGACGGACGGGATCGCCATCGTCCGGGTTGCGGAAAAATCCGCTCCGACGACGACGACGCTGGAGCAGGCGAAACCCCAGATCCGGACCATTCTCCTGGACCAGAAAGCCCGGGAGCTGGCCGGCGAACGGATCGCCAAAATCGAAAAAGACGCCCGATCGGCCAAGAGCCTCGCGTCCGCCTTAACCCGGGCCGGACTCAAAGCCGGATCCACCGGCCTGCTGAAAAGCGCCGAAGCCTGGGGCGAGAACGATCCTTCCGGCACGATCAGCACGGCGCTCTTCGGGCTCAAGGAGAAGGAGATCTCGGCTCCGCTGTACACGTTCGTGGGTGTCGGCCTGACGGAGCTTCAAAAAGTCGAAGCTCCCCGGCCGGCGACGTTCGAGGAAGTCAAAGCCGACGTCGAAACCGCCCTGGCCGAGCGGCGGAAGAAAGAGAAAGCCCTTGGCCTCCTCAACGAGGTCAAGGCCAAGCTCACCGACAAGAACTGGGACGACTTGGCGGCCAAGAACAAGCTCGAAATCAAGCTGGTCGAGGCCCACAAGCGCGAGCAGTACATCGCCGTCGTCGGCGAAAGCAAGGAAGCCGACAACCTCGCCTTCACCCTCCCCCTCAAACAGGTCAGCGAACCTTTCGCCTTCGAAGCCGGTTATGCCATCGTCCGGGTTCTCGAGCGGACGGAAGCCAAACGGGAGGAATTCGAAAAGGTGAAGGAGACGGAAACGGCCCAGGTCCTGGACCAGAAAAAGAACAAGTTCCTCCAGGCCTACCTAGCCAAGCGCAAGGAGGAAAAAGGCATCAAGATCAACTATGATCAGTTCCTCCAACTCACCCAGGACATCCTCTCCCGTTACGAACCCGTGAAACAATAATCCTTATCCCGTTTCCCCGGGCCGGGCCTCGCGGCCCGGCCTTTTTATTTCTTCCCGGCTTGCTGGGCCGCCCACTTGATTTTTTCGAAGTCGACGGCGGCTTGGACATAGTCCTTCACGGCGGCATTGATATCGTTTTTACCCCGGGCCGCGTCGCCTTTCCCAAGCCGGTCCTTCGCCGGGGAAAACAAGGAACCCGCGGGCAGATCTTTCAACACCGCTTGGGCGCCATCCCGTAAACCCGCCGCGTATTTGGCCAGCGCTTTCAGCCGGGCGGGATCGTCGCTCTCCTCGGCGCAAATCCGGTACAGCTTCTCGGCGACAGTATAGAGACAACGGCTGTCCGGGATTTTTTTCTGAGCGGCGGCCCGCCCCGCCTCTTGCTCGCGGGCTTCGGCGGTCCCGAAGAACAGGGATTTTCCATCCAATCCTTTCTTGGCCGCCAGGCTTTTCGCCCCGGTCATTCGGGCTTTGGCTAAGTCCATCGCTGAAACATCGGCGGAGGTCGACGATGGAGCCGTCGTCCCGGTCACGGAGGCTTCGGGTTTGGCACCGGCCGGCGGCTTTTCGGTCCCGGTTTTGACCGGGCCCGAGGTGGACCCTTCGGCCTTGATATTCGAGCCCAATTTGGCCGCGTCTCCGGAGGCGGTTGGAGGGGCGGTTTCCTCGGGTTTCATGACCGGGGGGATGTCTTGATTCGAAGAGACGGAAGCGGTTTTGGTTTCGGAGGCCGGGGAGGGGATCGAAGGTTCGGAGATCGTGTCCGGGCCCGATTTCGGAAGAAAAAGGACAAGGGCAACCGCCGCGACGACGACGGCCGCGGCCCCGATCATGATGAATTTATTCCGCGGGCCGGCCGGCCCCGGCATCTTCTCTTTCGCGGCCTTTTCTTTCGACGCTTTCGTCTTCGAACCCTTCGAGAGGACGACCCGCTCGGCCGTGGCCAGGTCTTTTTCCGCGTTGTCCAGAGCCGCTTTCAACTCTTCCGCCGAGGCATAGCGTTTGTCCCGGTCTTTTTCCAGGCATTTGTCGATGACCGCGGCCAGCGCGGGGGAGACCTGCGGATTCAATTCCCGGACGTTTCTGGGTTTTTCGGATTTATGCTTCATCGCCAGGCTGAGCGCGGTATTTCCCTCGAAGGGCACTTTCCCGGTCACGATTTCGAAGAGGACCACGCCCAGAGAGTACAGGTCGGCCCGGAGGTCCACCTCCAGCAGCTCCGCCTGCTCCGGCGACATGTATTCGGGCGTCCCGATCATCACGCCGGATCCGGTCATCCGGTCCATATCCGTAAACCGGGCGATCCCGAAATCCATGATCTTGGCGTTGCCTTCCTGATCGATCATGATGTTCTGGGGTTTGAGGTCCCGGTGCACGGCTCCGTCGCGATGGGCCTCGGCCAGGCCCTCGCAGACCTGGCGGGCGATCGAGATCGCTTTTCCGGCGCTCAACACGCCGGCCCGTTTCACAAACCTTTTCAAATCCTCCCCGGCGACATACTCCATCGTGATGTAGTAGACGAAATCGGTCTCTCCCAAGTCGTACATCCGGCAGATGTTGCGATGAGCGATTTTCCGGGTGAATTTCAGCTCGTTTTTGAACCGCTCGATCGCTTTCTCCTGGACGCCGATTTCGGGGCGGATCAGCTTGAGGGCGATCACCTCGCTGATTTTATGGTCGTAGACTCTGAAAACCTTGCCCATGCCTCCCTGGCCGAGCTCCTCGATGATTTCGTACCGGCCGGCCAGGCGGTTTCCCCGGGTCATCTCGACCGTCGAGGCCCGAACCGTTCTCGACCCGTCCGCGGCCGCCCCGGACGCCGTGCCCTTCAAGGGCGTCGCGCAACCGGCGCAAAAACGGCTGTTGGCGGGATTGGCCGTCCGGCATGCCGGGCAGATGATTTCGGCGCCGGCAACGGGCGTCGCGCCGGCCGGTTTGGTCGAGGCCGTGCTCTTGGTTTTCTTTTTTTTCGTGTCTGTTGGAGCCATGGGTTCGGTCCCTATTATCCGGGAGGCGGCCTTCCTGTCAAGCCGGCGGCCTGCTCCCGCGTCCTTTCCACCCCTTCACGACATAGGCCTTCAAGACGCCTTCATGCTTGGTTTCCACTTCGATCGGCGGATGCTCGACCTCGAGACAGTAATGCAAGCGGGAATAGACGACGGGGCTGACCAGGATCGCACCAGGAGCGGCCGCATCGCAATATCGGGAGGTGAGATTGATTGTATTTCCGATTACCGTATATTCCATCCGCTCGGGCGCGCCGATGAATCCATGGATCGCCGGGCCGGAATGAAGAGCGATCCCGATCCGGAACGGAGTCCGGGTCTTCCAGCGGGTCGTTTCCAGTTTTTTCAGAGCGGCCTGCATTTCAATCGCCGCCTGGACGGCGTGTTCCCCTTGTTGATCGTCGGGTTCGGGACTGCCGAAGACGGCCAGGATCGCGTCCCCGATGTATTTATCCACCGTCCCGTTGTGTTTGAGGATGATGGGGGTCAGGTCGTGAAACATTTCATTGAGCATCCGGACGACATCCTCCGGTTCCATGAGGGAGGACATTTTCGTGAATCCCCGGACATCCGAGATCAGGATGGTCACGGTTTCAAGCCGCTGGCTGGGGATGGCCGTCCGGTCGGGCAGACGGGCCAGGCGGTCGGCGATCGAGGAGGGAAATTGGGCCAGGAGGCGCGCCTTGATATCCGCCTCGCGCCGGAGGGTTTGCCGCAGCTGGAGATTTTTTATGAACATGGCCGCTTGGGTGGCCATGAGCTGGAGAAGGCGGAGATCGTCTTTATCCAGCGCGTTCGCGGACGAACCGGCGTCGAAGTAGACGACGCCGAGGATCTCGCCCGACCACATCACCGGAGCATACATGGCCGAAGTCGTGCCCGCGGACATCAGGCTCATCGAGGGATCGACTTCCCCCGGGGTGCCCTGCCGCCAGAGGCAGGCCTTCTTCTGGGTTAATACATGGCGGGCGAGCGTCAGGCTGCAGGAGGGCGAATCCGCTTCGGGCAGAAACGCCTTGAGGACCAGATCCGAACCCATCAGAAAGCCGCTGTGACCGTTCGAGCCGTACGAAGGGAATACGCGATGAAGATGCTCGAGGAGAACGCGGCAAAGGGTGTCGACCGAATCGGTTTCGCTCAAGACCGCGGATAACTCGCAAATGGCGGTCAGCCGCTCCCGGGCGGTGTCCGGAGCGGCATCGGACAGGACCAGATTCGGCATGGGCTCGTCCCCGGCGACGACTTCGAACGGCGTTTGAACGGCTTTCGGGGTTTGCGCTTTTTGGAAAGACCGGGGCTCGAAGGCGGCCGTCTCCAGGTGGATCGTCGTCCGTCCGAGGAAAACAATCGAGCTGGGATCGAGGCGGGTTTTGGCCTTGATTTTTTTTCCGTCCACCCACGTTCCGTTGGCGCTGTTCAGATCCTCCACATAAATTTCGTCGCCTTCGAGGGTGATGCGGGCATGCTGGCTCGACACCAGGTCATCTTCGAGCCCGAGATGATCCGGATCGGGCGGCAGGCGCCGGCCGACCAGGACCATATCGGAAGCGGTCTGAAATTCGGATTTCCGCCCGGACACATCCACGTAAGCCAGGCGGATTTTAATTTTATCCTTTAAAACGGCGCCCGTTTTCCCCATGAAATAAACTCCTGACCAGATGGATATTTATATCGCGGGGAAGGGAATAAAGTCAAAACGAAATTTCGTTTTGACAACCCCGGAGCCCCTCGGCTAAAGTAGGTCCCGTCCAAGGAGGTCCCCATGACAAATCCAAAGAGGAAGCTCTACGCCGCGGCCGAAAAAGCCGTCAAGCACTCCCTGAAAATCAAAGCCGGCGAATCCTTCTTCCTGGTCACGGACAAGGCCAAGATGGAAATCGCCGAGGCCTTCGCCTATTGGGCCAGGCAAGTCGGGGCCGAGACGACGACCTACCTGATGACAGAAACGCTCCGGCCGATATCCGAGCCGACAAAGCTTTTTCGGATGCTGGCCGAAAGCCCCAAAGTCATGGTTTACATGCTCGACGCCCGGATCGCGGAGAAGCCTTTCCGGGGCTACATGGTCAAGGCCGGGGAAACCCACGGCCGGCTGTGCATGATGCCCGGAATCACCGTCGACATGATGGAGCGGCTGGTCAATATCGACTATTTCAAGCTGGCCGAGAAGACGAAGCTGATCATGGGCTTAATCAAGAACGCCGGCGATGTCCGGGTCGCCAATCCCGCCGGAACCGACATTTCCTTCAGCGTCCAAAAGCGCAATTGGCACATCGACATCGGGGATATCTCCAAGAGCGGCAAACACGGGAATCTTCCCGCCGGCGAGTGTTATACCTGCCCGGTCGAAGAGACGTTCACCGGACGGCTTGTCATCAGCCTGATCGACGACAAGCTGGGACGCGGGGTGATGGAATTTCAGAAAGGCCGGCTGATCTCCGCCTCCGGCAAGGGCATCGAGGCCATCCTGAAGAACATCGGCGACGACCCGACCGGCCGGATCATCGGCGAATTCGGCGTCGGGACCAACATCGGGGCTCGGATCTGCGCCAATATGCTCGAGGCGGAAAAGGCCTTCGGAACGGTTCATTTCGCCATCGGCGACTCCTACGGCATCGGCCTCAATAAAAGCCGCCACCATTACGACGCCCTGATCGAGAAGGCCTCGATCTTCGCCAAAGGCCGCTGGATCGCCAAGGACGGGAAGTTTCTCGTCTAGCCCGCATTATTCACAAATATTCGAAGGAGGCTCGCATGAACCGCTTCCGCCGCATCGGTCTCGCCATCCTCGCCCTGGCTCCGCTCCTCTCCTTCGCTCAGTCCGGCGCGCCCGAAACCGATTGGGACATGGTCGCCCGTATTCGGGAGGAGGGCCTGCAGCGCTCGCAGGTCTGGGATATCGTCGGCTACATGACCGACGTCATCGGCCCCCGGCTGACTCTGTCGCAGGATATGAAGAAAGCCCACGCCTGGGCCCTGGAGGCGTTCGCGAAGGCCGGCCTTGAAAATGTGGCCTTGGAGCCGTTCATGGACTATGGCGTGTCCTGGGACGTCGAGTACATCTCGCTCCACATGCTCGAGCCGGACTACCAGATGATGGTCGGATACCCGCTGGCCCACACGCCCGGAACGAACGGCAAGCTCACCCTGCCTGTCGTGATCGCGGACGTCCAGACCAAGACCGACCTGGCCAAGCTCAAAGGAACGCTCGCGGGCGCGGCCGTCCTGATGACGCCGCCCGCGACGATCGATCCTTACGCGATCTATGCGCCTGTCAATCGCTACACAGACGAGGATCTGAAGCTGCTGGAAGGGACCGTGCTGCCGGTCCCGCGGCCCGGGCCTCCGGCCGCCGCGGCCGTTCCGAATCCGGATCTGGCCCGGCCCGAGGACAAGCTGGCCTTCTTCAAGGACGAAGGCGCCCTTGTCGTCATGCAGTGCCCGGGCGGCCGGATCGGCTCCGTGACGGGTTTCGCCCGGCCGGGGACCAAGGACGACAAGTGGTCCTATGAGGCGACGATGGCCTCGCTGCCGATCCTGTCGATCACTCCCGAGCATTACAACCGGATGTACCGGATCCTGAAACGCGGCCTCCCGGTCAAAGTCGAAGTCGACGTGCGCGTCCGCATCGGCCGGGAGCGCGAGCTGGCCGACAATCTCGTCGGCGAAATCCCGGGGTCGGACCTCAAGAACGAGACCGTCATCATCGGCGCCCACTTCGACACCTGGCACGCCAGCCCCAGCCCGTCAGACGACGGAGCGGCTTGCGCCGTCGCCCTGGAAGCCGCCCGCATTCTCAAAGCGATCGGGGCCAAGCCGCGGCGGACGATCCGGGTGGCCTGGTGGGGAGGCGAGGAGCAAGGCCTCTTCGGGTCGGGCGAATACGTCAAGAAGCATTTCGGCGACCCTCGGGATCCGGCCGTCGGAAAGAAGCCCGGCTATGACAAGTTCTCGGCCTACTTCAATATGGACTACGGCGCCGGCGCGTTCCGCGGCATCTACCTCCAGGGAAACGAGAAGGCCCGGCGGATGATCGCGGCCTGGATCGCCCCCTTTCGGGACATGGGCTGCTGGGCCATCTCCAATCAAAGCGTCGGTTCGACCGACCACGTCTCCTTTGACCGGGCCGGGCTCCCCGGCTTCCAGTTCATTCAGGACCGCATCCCCGGCACGGCGGGGCACACCAACCTCGACTTCCTGGACACCATCCAGCAACCGGACCTGATCAAGAACGCGATCATCATGGCCGCCTTCGCCTGGCACGCGGCCACAGCCGACGAGCGGGTGCCGCGGAAACGTCTCTAATCTTTCGGCAATAACGAGTGGACTCTCCGTTCCGCAGCCTCGATGATTTCCGGAGGATATCCGACATACCGGAGCAATTGGATGGCATTCCGCGTCGTAGACGAACCGGGCAGGAGCTTATAGTTAAAGACAAGCCCATCATCCCCGACTTTTTCTTCAAAATGAAAGTTGGAATAACCGCAGCCGATGCGTTCGGTGATTTCCAGGTCATGTGTTGAGACGATCGTGCACCCCTTTCTCTTACCCAAATAGAGAAGAACTTCCAAGGAGGCGGCGATCCGTTCGGCCGAATTGGTTCCACGGAACAGCTCATCTAAGAGATAAAGGTGCGCGGCGGCCTCAGCCTCGGGCTTCAAGAGCCGCCGGAGCGCCAGAATTTCGTCAAGGTAATAACTTTTTCCCTCGACGAGATTGTCGTTTCGTCCGATGAGAGTAGCGATGCGGAAGAAACGAGCCTGATATTTTTCCGCACGGCACGTGCAGATGGTTTGAGCCAAAACGGCATTGACGCCGATCGTTTTTAAAAAGGTCGTTTTCCCCGACATATTAGAGCCCGTAATCAACAGGCCGTTCTCCTTCTGGGCGAGGGAATTGGGAACGGGTTTTTCGATCAAAGGATGCGCCGCATTTTCCAACTCCAGCCACGGCCCGGATTCCGTAAAATGCGGTTCGCAATAATCACGAATTCCCGTCCGGTAGGAGGCAACAGCCGCCATCGCATCGAAGAAACCGATCCATTCGAAAATCCTCTGGAGCGCGTGACGATGCGTAAGGAGCAACTTGACCGCCCCCTGGTAAGCCCGCAGCTCGGTAAGAAAGAGCACATTGACGTATTCAAAAAACGGGTCGTTCCCCCCAAAGGCGATCCATGCGGTTTTTCGGGGGAGCTTGGCGACGGAACGGAGATCGTCGGACAGCCCTGCCGCGGCCCCGATCGTCGCGGAAACGGCAAGGCCGGCCAGCTTCTTTGCCCAAAGGATCATCCGGCCAAGATAGCGGAGCGAGGGGCCGTACTCTCCGATCAAGCGCTTGGCCCGGAAATGGGCAAACATGCTCCCGACAAAGGCGGCAAAAAATCCAATCCACGCCCAGCCCTGCTGGGCCAGGATGAGAACGATAAACGAAACCAGGGACAGCGGGAGAAAAATAAGCGGGAAGGTGATGGGAACCGTCCTCGGCGGCTCTCCCCACAATAACTCCGCCAATCCCTCCCCTTCGTTTCGGCCGAGCTTGGCCAGAAAGAACCGGCTGTTTTCCCGAAAGTCCTTATCCCGGGGAAAAACAGCTATCCGGGAGCACCGTTCCTTGTTTTCCCGGGCATCAAGAAACGGCCGGCGGAGAAGGCTATAAAGAATCTGCTCCCCCGGCACCGTCAGCGTCCTGTCGATCTGAGAGTAAATCGCGGCCATATCCAAGTCGACCCAGGTCCGGTCATCCAGAATGGTCTGCTTTTCTGAATCGTCCTTGGTGAGCCGGAAATGAAGACTAATATCTTCCATGTCCCGGGTTCGCTTATCGACGGTTCCCCACGTTTTGTTCAACCGGATGCGAAGTCCCGCGTCTTTCAGGCGAACATGCCAATCATTGGCCAGGATGAGAAACGGAATCGAGAGGAACCCAAGAGGGAATAAGATCTTAGCGACGGTCGTTCCCAGAAAATAGGCTGAGACGATTATCCCAGCGGAAATCGCCAAGCTGAGAAAGAGCCAAATTCTAAATTTTTTAATTCCCATATCCCCTGACACATGACAATATACGAAAAGCGCAGCGTCCCGGTTTTGGCGGCGGGTTTAGCGGTAAGATATCCGTTAACGGACGATCCGGCGGAGTAAAGTCGCATACAAGAAATCCTCCTCCCGGGCAGAAAAGCATATGGCCGATTTGGGAAATCCCGGGATGGATCTCAAGGACGAAATCGTCATCATCGGCGCCCATACCGACACCCGGTACGTCTTATTTTCCGATCGGTTGATATCCCTTGGCCGCCAGCAGCTCGGCCTCATATTTCCCGTTGACCCACTTGCCATAGAGCGTACCGTTCGGCTCATTCAGCAGGATCCCCGCCTCATAGAGGACTTCCTTGATGATCAACTTCGCGGAACGGATTCGGACGTCGGTAACGGGGATTTCCATTTCCGCCTTTCCGCCCGGGGGAATCGAGGAGGAGTCGCGATAATATGTTGCCGGAGTCAAATAGGAAAAACCGTCCTCAGTGAAAAAAGCGACCGCGCCGTTAAAAGACTTGATTGGGGCCGCAGAAACATTGGTCACTTCGACGCGAAACGCGGAAGACTTGGGAGTCGTCGCGCGGACCAAAGGACCGAGCCGGAGGGGCAATTCCGTGACTTTAAGCATGAAACCCTTACCCTCTCCGGATTTTTTACAAGCTACCAACCCTCCCAGGATATAAACGGCAACCAGCGGCAAAATCCACATTTTCCCCCGAATCAATCGTCTCATTCCCCCCTCCTAAAAATGAAGTTTCTATCCCGGTCCGGCTTCTGAAAGCAATTTTATTCGCGATCGTCATAACCGTCAAGGCGCGGGGGGAAAGCGCTCCTTACTCGTGAAAATGTGTCGCATTTGTCCCGATCGCGCATTTTTGTTAGATTGCGGGCGAAGGAGCAACTCAATGAAACGCACCGCCAAGGCCGTCTGGAACGGGGGACTCAAGGAAGGCAAGGGAACGTTCAGCGTTGAGAGCGGCGTCATCAAGGACCAAAAATACAGCTTCCGCACCCGCTTTGAGGATGCTCCGGGCACCAATCCCGAGGAATTGATCGCCGCGGCTCACGCGAGCTGCTTCAGCATGGCCCTCAGCGCCCAGCTCGGCGAACGAGGCATCACGCCCGAGGCGATAGCGACGGTGTGCGCGGTCACTCTCGAAAACCTCGCCTTGACCCGCAGTGTGCTCACGACAGCTGTAAAAGCCCGCGGCGCAGACCGGGGAAGGATCGAGGAGGCCGCGGCGGCCGCCAAGGCCGGGTGCCCGATCTCGAAGGCGTTGAAGCTCGAGATTGTCCTGGAGCTTACGATCGCCGATTAATCCTTCCCTCGACGGCGCCGCCTCATATCTCCCGACATGGGCCGGAAAAACCGCTTGACGCGGGTAATTTTCTCGTTTATTATCACGTGGTAATAATTACGATAGAAGGCCTATGATTCGAAAAGAAGAACGGCACGAGCGCCTCCGCGAGGAGATCGAGCGGAATCCCTTCGTCACGGACGAAGAGCTGGCGACGGCGCTTGGGGCCAGCATCCCGACCATCCGCCTCGACCGCTCCTCCCTGTCCATCCCGGACATGCGGCGCCGGACCCGGGAGATGGCCGGCCGTTACTTCGGCGTCTCCCGGTCGCTGGGCGCCCGCGACCAGATCGGCGAGACGATCGAGATCGAGCCCGGGAAAAGCGGCCTGTCGCTGCTGGAAACCGAGCCTTGGATGTGCCTGGAAAAGTGCGACATCGTGCGCGGCCATATCCTCTTCGCCCTTCTCAACTCCCTGGCCGCGGCCGTGGCCGAAGCCCCGATCGCCCTGACCGGCGAGGCCCACGTCGATTTCCTCCGCCCGGTCCGGGCCGGGGAGCGCTTGATCGCCAAGGCCAAAGTGCAAAAGAAAACCGGCCGGCGGGTGTTCGTCGAAGCGGTCGCCCGGTCGGGGGAAAATATCGTCGCCCGGGGTCGTTTCGTCGTCCACGGAATGAATCGGGAGACGGCCGCCCATCTTCATCTCTTAAAGGACGGCGAGTGAACCGTCGAAAGGAACGACCATGAGCGAAATCGGAATCCGGAGCATCGGGATCAGCGTCCCGGAAAAAATCCTGACCAACGCCGACCTGGAAAAGATGGTGGATACGTCGGACGAATGGATCGTTTCCCGAACGGGGATCAAGGAGCGTCACATCCTCGGTCCCGGGGAAGGGCTCCGGCCGCACGTGTCCGCGGCGGCCAAAACGGCCCTTGAGCGGGCCGGCCTCGACGGCAAGGATGCCGGTTTCGTCATCAGCTCCACGGTCATGTCCGACCGGTTCTGCCCGGCCCAGTCCTACGAAGTCGCCCACGACATCGGGACCGAGCGGGCCCTGGCCTTCGACCTGAACGCGGCCTGCAGCGGCATGATCTACGGGATCGCGATCGCCGAAAGCTTCCTCAAGACCAGGGACATGTCCTGGGGCCTGGTCACGGCCGCCGAACAGATGTCCACCGCCACCGACTACAACGATCGGGCCGGGTGCATCCTCTTCGGCGACGGCGCGGCCGCGCTCGTCGTGACCAAGGAACAACCGATGCACCGGATCTTGGCCACCGAGCTTGGCTCCATCCCCTCCCTCGTCGAAGAGGTCCACATCGGCGGGGCGAAGGATCTTCTGGCCGGTCGCAAGAAAGACTTTTGGTTCCGGCAAAACGGCTCGACGGTCATGAAATTCGCCGTCCGGATCATGCAGGACCTTTGCGACCGGGTTCCGCGCAAAGCCGGGATCGATCCCAAAGATGTCCAGTACGTCATCCCCCACCAGGCCAATCAGCGGATCCTCGACGCCGCGGCCAAAGGCGTCCCCGCAAACATGGAGTTCATCTCCGTCATCGACCGGTACGGCAACACGTCGTCGGCCTCGGTCGGACTGGCCCTTCACGATTCCTGGAGCCGGTTCAAACCCGGCGACAAGGTTCTTCTCATCGCCTTCGGCGGAGGCCTCAGCTGGGCCGGCGCGCTGATCGAGTGGTAAAGCTTCGTCTTGGCCGGTCTATGATTCACGGGGGGAAAATCTCCCGAAATAACGTATAATTCCGGGCAACCGGAGCGTGCCCATGAGCAAAACACGGTATGTCATCTTCTTGACCGTCGTCGCGGCCCTTGGGGGATTGCTCTTCGGCTTCGACACGGCGATCATCGCCGGGGCGATCCGGTTTCTCAAGGAGGAATTCGGCCTCTCGGCCTTCGGCGAGGGCCTGGCCGTCAGCGTTGTCCTTGTCGGCTGTATGATCGGGGCTGCCATCGCCGGAACCTTGAGCGACCGGATGGGCCGGCGCCGGTTCATGCTCCTCTCGGCCGTACTCTTTTTCGTCTCGGCGGTCGGCTGCGCTATCCCCCAGAATCTGACTCAATTTCTCGTCTTCCGCTGGATCGGCGGGCTGGCGATCGGGGCCGCCTCCATCGTCTGTCCGCTCTATATCTCGGAAATCGCCCCGCCAAAAATCCGGGGAGCCCTGGTCTCGGTCAACCAGCTGGCGATCGTGACCGGGATTCTGATCTCATACTTCGTCAGCTGGGCCCTGGTCGGGTCCGGTCCGGCCAACTGGCGCTGGATGTTCGCGACGGGCGCCCTGCCCGCCGTCCTCTTCGTTCTTTTCGTCCTCCGCATTCCTGAAAGCCCCCGCTGGCTTCTCAAGATGGGCCGGGACAAAGAGGCGCTCTCGGTCTTGGAGCGCGTCAACGATTCATCGACGGCCGCCGCCGAAGTCCGGTCGATCCGTGACGCCATGTCCCAGGAGAGCGGTTCGGTCCGGGAGCTGTTCCGTCCCGGGCTGCGGAAGGTTCTGTTCATCGGCGTGTTTCTCGCCGTTTTCCAACAGATCACCGGCATCAACGCCGTGATCTACTACGCCCCCCGCTTTTTCGAGACAGCCGGCCTGGGACGCTCCTCGGCGATTTTCCAGTCGGCCTTGATCGGACTGGTCAACCTCGTCTTTACCCTGATCGCCATTGCCTTGGTCGACAAGTGGGGCCGGAAGCCGATGCTGCTCGCCGGATGCGCCGGCATGGGCGTCTCGTTCATCCTCCTGGGAGCGGCCTTCAAGTTTCAGCTCTTTTCCGGGCCGCTGGTACTGGTCCTGACCTTGCTTTACATCGCCTTTTTCGCCATGACCCAGGGGCCGATCATCTGGGTGGTCATCTCGGAGATCTTCCCCAACCGGCTCCGGGGACGGGCCATGGCCATCGCCACGGCCGCCTTGTGGGTCGCCGATTTCGCCGTCTCCCTGTCCTTCCCGGTGATCGCCGACAAGCTCCACGAATCTTTCGCCTTTTGGCTCTACGCCGTCATGTGCGCGATCGATTTCGTTTTCATCGCGACGATGCTTCCGGAAACGAAGGGCAAGTCGCTCGAGGAGATCGAGCGGCATTGGGTGAAAAAACCGGCCTGAGGGGCCGGAAGGAGAATCAGAACGGGTTTCGGATGGATTCGACAAGCAGCCGCTCGACCGACGCCTGGAGAGCCGCCCGGAACCGTTCGATGGTTGCATCCTTGTCCCCCGCCTCATAATCCCGGATAAAAAGCGGAGGGTCGATATTGACCCGAATTTTACCCGGGATTCCCCAGGCCCGCTGCGTCCCGAAGATCGAAAACGGGACGACTGGGATATCCATCCCTTCTTCATCCTTCATTCGGAAGGCGATGAACGGCACGCCCCGGCCGAACGTCCGGACATAGGGATTGGGGTCATCGGGATGGACCCGACCCCGGCCCTGCATCGAAACGACGGCCCGGCCGGCCCGGAGGTATTCCATGAAGAGTCCGATCGCGGCCTGATTGCTCTGATCATACATGTCGGCCGGGATCGCCCCGAGGCGGCCGATGTTGGCCGAGACGAACTTCACAAACATCGCTTTCAACGGACCGAGCATCCGGTCGAGGGCCAGGCCGAAGCCCTTGAAATGGCGGCGAAGGTGCTTACGGATCAGGAAGTCCACGTCCGCCCGGTTGAAAAGCATCCGGTTGGCATTGAAGAACAGCGGCCGGGACACGGCCCGATAGAGGGCCGCCGGATCCTTGATCGCCCCGCAATGGTTTCCGATCAGGAGGACGGGACCGGATTCAGGGACGTTGCCGCCGCCTCGCGAGACGACCCGTTTCGGAAACAGGGCGAACCGGACGACGCGCTCGATTTGGGGAGTGAAGCGGGCAAGCTCTTCTTCGAAGGTCGGCATCGGGAATCTTCCGCCATTTTATTCCCGACGGTTATTCTTGTAAATCCCGCAACAGCGTGTTATTTTCCCTTCATGGCCTCCCCCATCAAGGTGAAAACGCCTTCGTTTTTCTACGCTCTCCTGCCCTTGATCCTGATGGCCGGGCTGTTGGGCGTCGGTTACGGCGTCTTCAAGATCAAAGCCCAGGTCCTCCTGACGGCCGCGGCCGGGCTCACGGGGATCCTCGGCTGGATTCTCGGCTATTCCTGGAAGGACATGGAGCGGGGAATCGTCGAGGGAATCACCAAGGCCCTCCCGGCGATCCTGATCATGCTGGCCGTCGGCGTCATGATCGGCGCCTGGATGGCCTCCGGAACGATCCCGATGGTCGTCTATTACGGGCTCAAGCTCATCTCCCCGAAGTTCTTCCTGGTGACGGCCTGTTTCATCTGCAGCTTGACCGCCCTGGCGACCGGAACCAGCTGGGGGACGGTCGGCACCGTCGGCGTCGCTTTTATCGGGATCGCCATGGGACTCGGAATCCCCCTCGGCCTGGCCGCGGGAGCCGTGGTCTGCGGAGCGTATTTCGGGGACAAGATGTCGCCGTTTTCCGATATTCCCAACTTGGCCGCGGTGACCGCGGGGGCGGACCTGTTCGATCACATCAAGCACATGATGTGGTCGGCCGTACCCGGCTGGATTCTCAGCTTGGCCGTCTATTTCGTCCTCGGCCTCCGGTACTCGGGCGCGGCGGTCTCTTCAGACTCGGTGACCCGGCTCACGGAGACGCTCCGGACCCATTTCACCTTCAACATCTGGCTTTTGCTCCCGATCTTGATCGTTTTTTACCTGGCGTTCTCCAAGAAGCCGACCGTGCCCGGAATGCTCCTCTCATCATTCGTCGCCGCAATCCTGGCCGCGATTTTTCAGGGAGCGAGCCTGGTGGAGATCGCCACGGCCATGAACACGGGCTATCCCTCGGCGACCGGGGTGGCCGAAGTGGACCGCCTCCTCAGCCGGGGCGGCTTGATGAGCATGATGGAAACGCAGCTGGTCGCCATCACCGCCTTCTGCTTCGGCGGGATCATGCAAAAGACCGGGATGCTCGGGGTGATTCTGGAGAAAGTCATGGCCGGGGCCCGCAAGGTCGGGAGTATCGTTCTGGTGACGATCGGCTCCTGCGTCGTGACCGCCCTTGTGACCGGGAGCTCTTATCTTTCGGTCATCCTGCCCGGCGAGCTTCTCGGCCCGGCTTTCAAGCGCCTGAAGCTGGCCCCCCAGAACCTGTCCCGGATCATCGACGAATGCGGCGGGATCATCGTCCCCCTCGTCCCCTGGAGCATGGCCGGAGTCTATGTGTCCGGCGCCCTGGGGGTTCCGGTTCTCGACTATCTCCCCTGGGCGATCGGCAATTACGCGGCGATCGTGATTCTGGGAATCTTCGGCCTGACCGGTTTCACGATGACGAAAACGAGCGACTAGCGTCCCGTCTCACGCATTCTTTGCCGAGTTTTTCGAGAAGACGGGACGCTTCCAAGGGGGAGTCAAGCTCCCCCTTCGGCGCTTCGCTGAACCCCTGAGGGGAGCCTCGCCGCCCCCCTCAAACTCCCCCGGCGGTGTCGCATCACGAAAGACCTGGAATTTGACGAAAAATTTCCGAAACGCGACACTAATCCTTGTCGGGCGGCTCCTCCCCTGAAGAAGTAAAAGCCTTGGCGAACGCGTCCCGGGCTTTGTCTTTCTTCTGCTTTTCGAGAGAGGCCGTGGCTTCGAATTTCGTGGCCAGGCCGTCCCGCTTCGTCTTTTCCCGACTCAGGAGATCGTCGAACGATTCCTTTTTCCGGGCGGCCCGCTCGGTCTTCAGGACTGATCGGTTTTCCCCGTCCACCCAGATCACCGTCCCGCAATGGGGGCAAGCGATCTCGAACACGTTTTCGCCGTTCTTCTCTTCGCTTTTCTCATCGCTTCCGTTCATGCCTTCACGTTAGCAGAAACCGGCGGCGGCATCAAACCGGAGGGCCGTCGGCCGGCGAATCTTCCCGGACGCCCGCGGCCCCGATTTTATGTTTTTTTAGGAGCTTGAACAGCGCCTGGCGCGATAACCCGATCTCTTCGGCCGTCCGGGCCTTGTTGTTCGCGTGGCGGCGGAGGGCCTGGCCGATGAACCGCCGGACGAAATCCGCCTTGGCCTCAAAAAAGTTGAGCGATTCGGGGACGTGCGCGGAAGCAGCCTGGTGCTCGGGATTAATCCGGGGCGATAAGTGCTCCAGCCGAACGATATTCTCGGAGCCGCAGAGGATCAGGCACCTCTGGATCTCGTTCTGGAGCTCGCGGACGTTGCCCGGCCAGGCATAACTCAGAAAAGTCTCCATTACCCGGGGAGTGAAATAAACCCGGGTTTTGCCGATTTCCTCGCCGTAGCGAGCGATGAAATGACGGAGGAGAAGCTCCAAATCGTCCCGCCGTTCGCGGAGCGGCGGAACATCGATTGCGACGATGCGGAGCCGGTAGAAGAGGTCCTCGCGGAACCGGCCGAGGCGGACCTCCCGGTCCAGGTTCTTGTTGGTCGCGCTGATGAACCGGACGTCGACGGCCCGGTTCCGCGTTTCGCCAATCCGGCGGATCTCATGCTCCTGGAGAACCCGGAGAAGCTTGGCCTGGAGGGGATAGCCCAGGTCGCCGACCTCGTCCAGGAAAAACGTTCCGCCCGAGGCTTCCTCGATGAGGCCGGGCTTGTCCCGGAGGGCTCCGGTGAACGACCCCCTGGCGTAGCCGAACAGCTCGCTCTCCAGGAGGTTATCGGGAATAGCCCCGCCGTTGACCGCAATGAAACGCCCCCCGGCCCGGGCGCCGCGGTAGTGGAGAGCCCGGGCGATGATCTCCTTGCCCGTTCCGCTTTCGCCGGAGATGAACACCGGCGTGTCCAGGTCTTTCAGCCGGTCGATCAAGTCCAATACCCTTTGGAAAGCGTCGCTCCGACCGAGAAGGACGATGTCCCGGTCGGGCTCGCCGGCCTTTTGATTGATGAGTCCGTTCATGGTCCGCCCCGTTGCACCATAGAGAACGGAGCAGACCGGCGGATTTTCTCACCGAAGATTATTTTTGATGGACAACCGGGCGGATCGCCCCGCCCGGCGCGTCAGCGCCGCTTCCCGCCCAGGATCGAGCCCAGGATACCGCGGACGATCTGGCGGCCGGCCGAGGTGGCCAGCGACCGGGCGACGCTTTTCCCGACGGACTCCATGAACGTGTCTTTCGGCCGGCCAACCGGGCGCGGAGCGCGCGGCTGTCCGTAAGTCGGGGCCGGCGGCTGAGGATAGCCGTAAGGCGGAGGCGTCTGCGCCTGAGGCTGATTCCCGGCCCGCTCGGCGATCGCTTCCTCGGCCAGGCGGGCTTTTTCTTTTAGCCTCTCGTAAGCCGAATCGCGGTCGACCAGCTTCTCGTAATGGCCGTAAAGAACCGAGCTTTCAATGATCCGGCGGCGGTCGTCGGGCGTGATCGGCCCGATCTGGCTGTGCGGGGGCAGGATGAATGCCCGGTCGACGATCGTCGGTTGGCCTTTTTCGTCCAGGAAGGAGACCAGGGCCTCGCCGACGCCCAGCTCGGTGATCGTTTTTTCGACGTCGAGCTTCGGATTGGCCCGGAAAGTCGTAGCCGCGGCCCGAACCGCTTTTTGGTCACGGGGGGTGAAGGCCCGGAGGGCGTGCTGGATGCGGTTGCCGAGCTGGCCGAGGGCGATATCGGGCACGTCCAGCGGGTTCTGGGTGACGAAATAGACGCCGATGCCCTTGGACCGGATCAGGCGGATGATCTGCTCGACTTTCTGGAGGAGGATGTCGGGGGCATCGGTGAACAGGAGGTGGGCTTCGTCGAAGAAAAAGACCAGCTTCGGTTTTTCGAGGTCGCCGACTTCGGGCATGTTTTCGTAAAGCTCGGCCAGCATCCAAAGGAGGAACGTGGCGTAGGTCATCGGCTGGAGCATGAGCTTGTCAGCCGCGAGGATATTGATCACGCCCCGGCCCTGGGAATCGGTCTGGATGAAATCGTCGAGATTAAGGGCGGGTTCGCCGAAGAGCTTGTCCCCGCCTTGCGACTCGAGATTGAGAAGGGACCGCTGGATCGCGCCGATCGAGGCCGGGGAAATGCGGCCGTACTCGGTCTGGAATTCATCGGCATGATCGCCGCAATACTGGAGCATCGCCCGCAGGTCCTTGGAATCGAGCAGGAGCAGGCCGTTGTCATCGGCGACCTTGAAGACCAGCGAGAGGACCCCGGCCTGAATCTCGCTAAGGTTGAAGAGCCGGCTGAGGAGCAGCGGGCCCATGTCGCTGATCGTCGTCCGGACGGGGTGGCCCTGCTCGCCGAAGATGTCCCAGAAGACCACCGGCTTTCCGGTGAACGGGTAATCGGCGAGCTGGAGCAGGTTAATCCGGTCGGCGATCTTCGGGGTCGCCGTCCCGGGTTTGCTGACGCCGCCGAGATCGCCCTTGACGTCGGACATGAAAACGGGGACGCCGATCGCGCTGAAATTCTCGGCCAGGACCTGCAGCGACACGGTCTTGCCCGTGCCGGTCGCCCCGGTGATCAGGCCGTGACGATTGGCCATTTTGGGAAGGATGTGGATTTCTTTTTCGCCTTTGGCCACCAGGATCGGGTCCGCGCTCATGGACTCTCCTCGTTTATGCAGATAGGATGTTTATAGCGTCCGGGTCATTGGCTGTCAAGGCCGCAAAAGCAGAGGGGTCAGGTCTTAAATTTGTATTTTTCTTTCAGACCTGACCCCTCTGCTTTTCTCTTAACGTTTCGGGCCGTCCGGGGATATACTCGGTTGTGAAATGGACGTGAAGGAGAAAGAATTGGTCGCAAGAGTCCTGGCCGGTGATTCCACGGCTTTCGAGCCGCTGGTCCTCCCCTACCGGCGGACCTTGTTCGGCCTGGCCTATAAGATGACGGGAAACCGGGAGGATGCCCTGGAAGTCTCCCAAGAAACCCTCCTCCGGGCGTTCCGCTATCTCGGCAAATGCGACCTGGAGCGGGGGTTCCGCAACTGGCTCCTCCAGATCCTGGTCAACGCCGCCCGGGATTTCGGGGGAAAACGAGGCCGGGAGGCGGGGCGGGCCGGGGATTCGTTTCTGGATAGCGCCGTTTCCGACGCCCCCCGCCCCGAGGAAGCCCACGACCGGGGAGAGATTCGCGGCCGGGTGCTGGAAGCCATGTCCGTGCTGAGCAGCCGGGAGCGGGAAGTCTTCATCCTCCGGGACCTGGAGGAAAAAAGCATCAAAGAAACGGTCGAAATCACCAAAAGCTCGGCCATCTCGGTCCGCGTCAACCTCTCCCGGGCCCGGGGAAAGCTCCGCATCCGCCTGGCCGAACTGGGACTTGCCCTGACGGAGAACGCCCGATGAGCCGCCGGACCGAAGAGAAGACCTTCCTGGACCGCATGAAAGACGTTCTTTCCGAGCAAAAAGAAGATTTTACCGAAGCCGAATGGAACGCCGCGATCCGGAAAGCCGTGACGGGCGGAGAACCGGCGAGGCCTCGGAGGACGGCCGTCGTTTTCAAGCCCGTCTTCGCCTACGGGCTGGCCGTTCTCCTGGTCGGGGTGGCCGTTCTGTTCGGTGTCCGCCGATTCCCCTGGCTCGTCCCGGCCGTGGAAAACCGTCCGGCCGTTTCCGCCGACAGGGCTGCGGCCGAGGCGGGACAGATGGAAATTATCCGGCCGATCGATCCCCTTATCGACCCAGCCGCATGGTATGCCCAAGCGAATAAAGGACAATCGTCCAAACCGACGGCGGGAGACGTCCCGACGTTGACCTGGATATCGCAGGAGACCGGCCTTCAGATCGTCTGGTTCGTCAACGACAATCTCGACATGGAGGATTGACATGAAAAAAACAATTTCGTTCCTCGTTGCCGCCGCCTTCGTTTTCGCCCTCGGCGGATTCGCCCAGGCCCAGGACCAAACCCCGCCGCCGCCCAAGCCGGTTGTGACGGCCGCGGTCCCGACCTCTCCCGTGCCGCCGGCCCAAGCCGTTCCTCACCCGGCCAAGCCCGTTTCGACTCCGCACAAAGCCCCGGTTGCGGAGACATCTCCTTCGGCCGCGGTTCCGGCACTCGGGCATCCGGCGCCGGGCCTCAAGCCGCACCCTGTCGCGACGACTCCGGCTCCTCCGGCGGCCATCGCTCTGATGACACCCCTCGTGCCCGCGGCTCCGACTACGGCTGAAGGCACGATTCCTCATCCAGCCGATATTGCCGTCACGCCGCATCCTACCGCGCCCATGGCCGCGGCGCCCGCGATGATCGCTCCGACGGCTATGTCAGTCCCCGCGGCGCCGGGAACGCCGGTCGCCGTAGCTATCGAACAAACGCTGCCGCCGAAGGAAGCTGCGGCCCCGACGCAGGTCGCGCATCCCGCGGGCCAGGCCCAGACCGCCCCTCCGACGAAGCCGGAGAAAGCTCCTGCAGTGAAGACGGAGATCATACGCTTTCAGTTTGCGCAGAGAAACAGTGTTTATGCCATGCTCGTATCTCATAAAAGCCGCTGGGGAGTCGTGACAATGACCGACGAAAAAACCATTGTCGTCACGGATACCCCGGAAATTCTCGAGAAAATGATTTCAATCGTCAAGGAAATTGACGTCAAACCGGTCGAGATTCAGTTCACCGTGCAGCTCGTCCAGGGGACGGAAGCCGAAGGATCCGGCGACGAATCGCTCAAGAATGACTCGGTCATCCGCGAGCTCCGGAGTGTTCTCCGCTATAAATCGTTTTCCCTTCTGGACGGAACCCTCGTTCGGGTAATCGACGACAACGACACGGAGACGAATTTCGGCCCGAAGGGCGATTACCTCATCCGTCTCAAGCCCAAATACATCAAGGAAGGCTCCACCGAAACCATCCAAACCATGATCCAGTTCCGCGAAAAAGCTGAATTCCAGACGACGCCCCAGAGGACGTACAACGATCTCATCCAAACAACGCTGCAGCTCAAAGTCGGGGAAAAGACCGTGGTCGGCGTGTCCAAGAACGCCGCCGATAAGGGATTGATCCTCATCCTCTCGGCCAAGGTCATCAAGTAATCGCGCACTCGTCCCCCTCCTTTAACCGCCGGAGGGAATTCCGCTGAAGCGGAGTTCCCTCCGGCTTTTTTATTGACTCCTCCCCGAATAATGAATAAGATTTTTTCGCTTGTTGTCCGGGAATTAGGAAACGAACAATTGATGAAGGGGAGAACTCCAACCATGAAACGCCACTTCCTGCTCGTCTTATCGCTGTTTTTCGCTCTTGGGATTTCGGCCCAGCAAAAAGCGCGGATCGTCGAAATCGACGGCGTCCGGAACATCCAAAACCCGGGGACACCGGCCAAAGGCGTGATACTTCTCGATGTCGAGAAACGCTTGGGAATCGATCCCTTCAACAACACCGAAGTCGACCTCAAGTGGATCAACAGCGTCCGAATGGATGACGGCCGGGTCATTTTATTCGATGTCAACCGTTCCAAGGCTTATCTCTTCTCGCCCGACGGGAAGCTCCTCAAGGATCTTGTGCGTAACGGCGAAGGTCCCGGAGAATTCCCGGCCCAGAGGGTCCTCTACGTTCATCCCGTTGAGGAACACATATTTATCACGGGGGGACGAAAGCTTGCGAAATTCGATGCTCAAGGAGTCTTCATCGAAGATCTTCGAATCGATGACACCACGATGACGTTTATCGACGAGAAAACTTATGTGACGATCGCCCGTGACCGTCCGAATGCCGATCGTGAAATCCCGAAAAAAGCCGTGAAAAAGGAAATTCACGGCTCCGGAAACATCATCGAAGGACCCGTGTTTAAAGAAGGCCTCTATCGGGACACGATCCGTAATCCGGAAAACACCGGCGGATTCAGCGATGATCTCAGCATGTCGAGTCTCGTCTACGCATACGATCCCATACTGAAGAGAATTTATGTCGTCGAAAAATCCGGATGCTCGATCGAAGCGTTCGATTTGTCCGGAAAAAAGCTTTTTGTCTCGACCGCTCCATTTGAGCCATACGAAATCTCGCGCAAAGAAGTCGAAGAGATGTACGAACCCATGTTTAAATCCAGCCCACGGTCGAAATGGATCATCGACGCCTATCCGAATAAGCTGATGACGACGCTGAAGCTCACGTCCTTGCCGAATGGATATCTGGCCGTTCACCGCATCGTCGGTCCACGAAAACATGAGATCGAGGTTTTCGACAAGGAAGGCGTCTGGCAGTACATTCTCAAACTCCCCGAGGGCATGACCCTTATTAACGAGAATTTCTACGACTTCGGCTTTTCTTGCATCGAAACGAAGGACGAATTTCCGGTCTACGTCGAATACCGAGTCAAAAATCTTCCGGAAATCTTTAAATAGGAGCGGGGAAGAACGGACGGAAGAACGGGGGTGGCCCGGAATAATTGTATTTATTTCTAGAAGATAGCCCCAATTTTCCCCTTTATATTCTCCTTCGACCTTGCTTTTCGGGGATAAAAATGCTTCCCTAAGAAATGCCGTCAGACGCACTATGTTCGCGGAAAACCAAAATCTCGTTAGAAGGATGCTTTCATGGGCAAAAATGAACTTCTAAAAAGAAAATCTATCCCCAAAAAGCATCTATACTTTGTAGATTCAAAAATATATTCTGGGCCGCCCCCAAATAAAAAGATCCGGACGGCCATTCTGGTCCTCACCGTTCTGATCGCGTCGCTCGCCTGCAAGCCGACACCAGGGCCCCAAATCGTCCCTAGCCAACCCGAGCTGGTCGAGCTCAACACCATCATCCCGGATATCATCCTCGACATCCGCTACGCCACGACGAATAACTTCACCGGCAAAGCGGTCTACCCTGTGGGCCGCTGCTTCCTGGTGAAGGAAGCGGCCGAGGCGCTCGCCCTGGTTCAGGCCGATCTCCGAAAACTGGGCTATGGTCTGAAAATCTATGACGGTTATCGGCCGCTTTCGGTCCAAAGACTGTTCTGGTCGATTCTGCCCGATCCGAAATTCGTCGCTGACCCATCCATCGGGTCCCGCCACAACCGGGGCTACGCCGTCGACTTGACCCTCGTCGACGCCGCAGGGAAGGAAGTCCTCATGCCCACGCCGTTTGACGACTTTACGGAAAAGGCCGGCCGGGCGTACATGGATTTGCCGAAAGAAGCGCTTGCCCACCGGGCTCTGCTCGAGGCGGCGATGACCTGCCGCGGATTCATCCCCTACGAGTCGGAATGGTGGCACTTCGACTTCCGCGGCTACGAAGGAAAACCGAACCTCGATATCCCCCTCGACAGCATAAAATAATTCGGGGCCAGGTTACTCAACTCCCGATCTCGCCGGCCATTTGTCGCGGATAATAATTCGGGGGTTGAGTAACCTGGCCCCGATCTCCTAAGTCCCGGCTTCCTCGAGAAGGGCGACCGCTCGCACCGGCGAGCCGTCGCCGCCGGAGATTTTCAGCGGCAAACACGAGAAAATGAACTCCCGGCCGGTCAACGGCTCCAGTCCCGTCAGGTTTTCGACGAGGATCATGTCCTTCGCCAAAAGGGTTTTATGGACATCCATCTTCGTCGAATGCATCTCGTCAAACGAGATCATGTCCGCCCCGAGTCCCTTGAGAGGAAAGGCCGCCAGCCATCGGGCCGCCTCGATCGACAGAACCGGGTATCCCGAAAAATAAGACGGATCGCCCCAACGATCTGACCAGCCGGTGTGCAGCAGGACGAATTCCGATTTGGCGATCCTGTCCCGCATCCCCTCCAGGTCGGCGATTTCGATTCGCATCCGGCCGATCCGGGAGAGATCCACGACGCATCCCGAACCGACAAACCGCCCCGCATCGAGCGCCTCGATCGTCGCCGCTCCTTCGATCATGTGGGAAGGCGCGTCGAGGTGGGTTCCGGTATGGGAATAAAGACAGAGAAGTTTTTCGGCGAATCCATCCTTCGCGACCGTGCAAGCATCGGAGATGCGGGGCGGTTCGGTCCCGGGATACGCGGGCGTTTTCTCCCCCAGGGAATGGCTCAGGTCGAGGACGCGCATGCGGAAAACGGGACCGGTCAGGAGACGATCTTTTCCAGGATTTTGATCCGCTTGGCCGTGTTCCGGAATTTCGGATTCCATTCCGAGACCTCGCGGTAAAGCGCCAGGGCGGCGTCATTCTCGCTCATCATCTCGTAGAGCGAGGCCAGCTCGTAGGCTAAGGCGTATCGCTCAGGCGATTCCGCCGCGGTCAGGGAAATCGCCCCTTCGAAGCAGCGGCGGGCTTCGGGATAGTTTCTTTTTTTCACGTAACACTGGCCGATCAGGCCCCAGCAATCGGCGGCCCTGGTCTCGTCTCCGGCAGCCAGCTCGAATTCGGCGATGGCCTCCTCGTAGAGGCCCTGCTCGATGAACGCCAGGCCGAGGTTGTACCGAGCCTCGTAATTTCGCTGATCGAGCTTCATATCGACCTGGCGGCGGAATTCCTGAACGATATCGAGCAGGTCCTTTTCGATGACCGACGTCCGTTCCTTGATCTGTTTATAGAATTCCGCCTCGAGAGCTTCGATCTCTTCTTCGATCTTATCGCCGATATCAATATACCCGGCGCCCTGGACGGCCAGAACTTCCTCCGGCGGAACGAACGGACCGACGATGTCCAGTCCGGCAAAGATCTGGGCGGCCGTGACCTTGGAGCCGGACGCCGACTCCGACGGCTTCTCCCTTGACGGGGAGGCGGACGCCGAAGCCGCGGGCGGCGGCGATCCGCTGCGCACCGAAAACACCGGAGTCGGCCTTTTCGCCCGGGCCGGCTTGGCCGCGGGCGGAGGAAAGACGGTCGCCGGAGATGCCGGCGGAGACGAAGGCCGAGGCGAAGGCGGGACCGGCGGCTCGGGCTCGGCGATCTCCGGTTCGGTTCGTTTCGGCTCGACGGCTTCCGGTTCGGGGGATTCGGACACGAATTCCTCGAGCCCGAACGGCGGAGCCGGGGAAACAGGCGGCTCGGGCGTCGTAGCCTCCTCATATGCAGGGGGGGGAAGAGGCGGCGGTTCCGGAGGAGGAGGCTCGGGCAGATCAGGAGGCGTCATTTCGACCGCGGGCGGAGGCGTAATGATCGGGGCATGAACGGGCGGCGCGGGACGCCCCGAAGAAGCATGAGGCTGCGGCTTGGCGGCCGCAGAGACGGGACGCGGAGGCGCGGGCGCCTGGGAGGCGCTCGATTTGGCCGGAATCCCGATCAGGCCGATTTCCCTTCGGGTCGTCTCCTCGACAATCTCGGGGATCTCCTCGTCCTCGATTCCCGTCTCAGCATGCCGGATTTCCTCGTACTTCCTTTGGATGCGCGGCTCATCCGGGTAAAGGAGCCGCAGATTTTCCAGGATCCGGCGGGCGTTCTTGGTGAGGCCCTGCTCCAGGTAAAGCTCGGTCTTGGCTAAGTTCATCCGGATCATTTCCCGGTCTTCTTCCGTGGCCGCGGCACTCCCCGTTCTCGCGTTGGCCGCCTTATGGAGCTCTTTCTTAATGCCCATTTCCTCGGCTTCCCGGGCGATGTCGGGATCCAGCGGAATGAGCATGTAGAGCTCGCGAAGAACCCGGATCCGGTCGTTGTCCCGGCCGGCGTTCCGGTATTCGATGAGAAGCGATCGAAGGCCGGTTTCCAAATCTCTCGTCCGCCCCGCTCCGCGGAAAACGCCGGTCAGGCGCTCGAGCGTCGGCAGATGCATCGTGCCGGACATCAGAATGAGACCGAGAAGCCCAACGGCCTTGTCCTCGTCGCTTTTCTGGAGAAAATGCGAGACCAGGGGGTCGAAGATTTCCAGGGCGACGTCGGGCCGGCCCCGCTTGATCTCGACCAGGCCGGCTTTCGCCCGGGCGTCGTGATTCCCCGGATCCTGGGTCAGGATCCGGACGTAGATATCGGCGGCTTTTTCGTCGTCGCCCTGCTCGCTGTACAATCCGGCCAGAAGGCCGAGGAGGTCCGGCCGGGGGCCGCGTTTCTTGATCACCCGGTCCAGGAGGGCCAGCGAGGCTTCGGGCTTCCGCATCTCCCGGTAAACCCGGATGAGGTTGGAAAGCGTCCGAAGGTCGGCGTCTCCGATCGCCGCCGCTTCGAGGAGGATCTTCTCCGCCTCGCCGTATTCCTTGCGGACGTAAAGCAGGTCGCCCGCGTCATTGAGGACGACCTGGGCTTGGTCGCCCATCGCGTCCTCTAAATAGAGCTTGGCCAGTTTCAGCCGGGTCACGAGGTCGGACCGGTCGATCCGGGCCTGTTTCTCGTACAGAGCGATCAGCGGCGCGGTTTCGTCGCGCTTTTCCAGCTCGCCGGCCGCCCGGGCGTATTCGTTCCGGGCCTCGATCGCAAATCCCAGCTGGCCGTAAAGGTCGGCCAGGCGAATCATCCCCGTCGGGTCGGAAGGCCGGATTTTATTGACTTTTTTTGCGATCGCCAGGGCTTGAGAATAGGCCCCGCGCCGTTCCAGCGTTTCGACGTTGGCCAGGAAAAGCTGGAGGGCTTTGTCTTCCTGGCCCAGCTGGAGACAGAGGTCCCCGATCATGTTCCCGATGGAGATGTCCTGGCCCGTGCCGTCCAGGAGCTTGCGGTATTCGGCGACCGCTTCTTCGATCTTTCCGGCCTTGACGTAGTGTTCCGCTCTATCGGTGATTTTCGCCCGGTCGGAAGCTTTGGTGCTCATGGGGATTCAAATAGCTTCGGCTGGTATTGTAGTTTAAACGTCCTCCGGTGAAAAGGGGTAGGCCCGAGAAGAGCCAGGGCCTCGTAATGGGCCTGCGTACCGTATCCTTTATGCCGCTCGAGGCCATACCCGGGATATCGGCGTCCGGCCCGGCGCATGATCCGGTCCCGGCAGACCTTGGCCAGAATGGAGGCGGCGGCAATCGAGACGCTCCGGCGGTCGCCTTGGACCACGGCTTCCCGCGGCCGGGAAAATCCGTCGAACGGCAGGCCGTCCAGGAGAATCATGTCGGGAGGAAGGGAGAGGGCGGCCACGGCCCGGCGCATCGCTTCCCGCGAAGCGTGGAGGATATTGAGGGCGTCGATTTCGGAAGGATCGGCCGAGCCGAGGCCGTAGACGGCGACCCGCCGGATCTTCCGGGCCAAGAGAGTTCGGGACTTGGGAGTCAGGCGTTTGGAATCATCGATCCGCTCAGCCCAGTCGGGACGGGGACCGGAAATCCAGGAGAACGGGAGAAGGACGGCGGCCGCGACAACCGGGCCGCACAAGGCCCCGCGGCCGGCTTCATCCACGCCGGCGATCAGCCTCCGCCCCGCCTCGAGATGCCGGCGTTCGATCTCGAAATCGGGCAAGGCAGGAGACTTACCGGATCTCCCGGAGCTTGGCGGCTTTACCTTTCAGGCCGCGGAGATAATAGAGCTTGGCCCGGCGGACCCGGCCGCTCCGGACCACTTCGATTTTTTTTATCCAGGGAGACTGGCGGGGAAAAATCCGCTCCACGCCGATGCCGAAGGAGACCTTGCGGGCGGTGAACGTCTCGCTCATCCCCCGGCCTTTCTTCGCGATGATCTCGCCCTGGAAAATCTGAACGCGTTCCTTGTCGCCTTCCTTGATCAGGACGTGAACCTTGACCGTGTCCCCGACGGCGAAGGGGGTCAGATCTTTCTTCAGGACCTTGTCTTCCGTCAATTGCATCAGGCTCATGATTCGTTCCTTTCTTCGCAAATTTCGTCGAGCAACATGCGGTCCTCGGGCGAGAGCGAGAGCCGGGCGAGGAGGTCGGGCCTCCTCTGCCGGGTCTTCTCCAGGGCCTTGCGGCGCCGCCAGGCTTCGATCTTTTCGTGGTCTCCGGAGAACAAGACCTCCGGGACCGTCATCCCCCGGAACTCCCGGGGACGGGTATACTGCGGATAGTCGAGCAGTCCCTCGGCGAACGACTCGCGGCGAACCGATCCTTCTTTGCCGACGACGCCCGGAATGTGCCGGGAAACGGCGTCGACAACGACCATGGCCGGAAGCTC
>Ga0105099_10000440_pt1 | contig 28483 bp, 2 predicted proteins | sample PPLLak3cmMay2015_2_FD_79138 | JGI IMG/M metagenome (GOLD analysis project Ga0105099, IMG submission 79138) | Freshwater sediment microbial communities from Prairie Pothole Lake near Jamestown, North Dakota, USA - PPLs Lake P8 Core (1) Depth... | ecosystem: Environmental > Aquatic > Freshwater >... | reverse complement strand
GAGCAGACAGGCATAGCGCTTCAGGGAGTTAATAACGGCTCGGCTATATGGCTTGATTATGATATGGACGGAAGTCTTGATGTCATTGTTGCCGGAGACGGGATGACAAGAGTTTATCATAATGACGGAGGCAACATATTTACAGAGCAATCCGGATTAATACCTGAAACTATAAGCAACAATTCTCTGTCAGCCGGAGATTATAACAATGATGGCTTCCCTGATATTCTTCTGTCCGGAGATGGTATGGGAGCGACTAAAGTATATAAAAATGACGGAGGAACTGCATTCATATTTCAGTCAGGGATCAGTCTGCCCGCTGTAAGCAACGGATCTGCAAAATGGGGTGACTATGACAATGACGGTGATCTGGATATTGTTATTGCCGGGAACGGTTTTATCGCGATATACCGCAACAACCATGATAACACTTTTTCATGGCAGTCGGAAATAGAACTGCCCGGTATTGCTGAAAGCTCTGCAGAATGGGGCGACTCTGATAACGACGGAGATATTGACCTGCTGGTAACAGGATGGAACAGCACACGGGTTTACAGAAACAACGGAGATAATACCTTCACTGAAATAGGCGGACAGCCCTTCCATGGAGTTTCATGGGGCTCAACGTCATGGGGCGATTATGATTATGACGGATGGATAGATATTCTTCTTACAGGAAACGGAGCTGCAAGGGTTTATCGTAACAATCATGATAATACATATTCATATCAGTCATCAATTATACTGGCAGATACCTGGAACAGTTCCGGAACATGGGGCGATTTTGACAACGATGGCTATTCTGATATATTATTAACCGGCTGCTGTCCGGAAGGATCGATTTCCAGGGTTTACAGGAATAACGGCAATAATACATTTTCTGAACAGAAAGGCATTATTCTTACCAGCATATGCAATGGAACAGCCGTCTGGGGTGATTATAACAGTGATGGCAGACTGGATATACTTTTATCGGGAGGTTCACCTACGGGACCGGTAACAAAGATCTATACGAACAAACTCTGGAGTGTCAATTCCGTTCCGCCGGCACCATCAGGTTTGTCATCAACAGTAAATGAAACCTCAGTGTTGCTGCAGTGGAGCGATGTCACCGGAGATGCTACTCCTGCGAACAGTATGAGTTATAATATCCGTGTTGGAATTTCACCGGGCGGCAGTGAAATAATATCCCCTCAGTCGCTCTCATCAGGAGAAAGGCTGATATCAGCAAATGGCAATACACAATTGAATAACCAGTTCATCCTGAAAAACCTGCAGAAAGGGACATTTTACTGGAGCGTTCAGGCTGTCGACAACGGATTTTCCGGCGGGCCGTTCGCAGACGAACAGTCTTTTACATGGTCTGTATCAAATCCGGCTTCCGGTTTATTTGCCGACAGCGTTAAAACATCGTCGCTGATACTGAACTGGAACCGGGGAAACGGATCAGCGTGTGCAGTGTTCGCTAAGAAATCGGAAGGAGGGGCAGCCCTGCCTGAGAACGGGACCTCATATACGGCAAACAATCTCTTTGGCAATGGTACGCAGATAGGCACCAGCGGCTGGTTCTGTGTTTATAACGGTTCAGGATCCTCAGTAAAAGTTACAGGGCTTGAAACTTTGTCGTATTACACTTTCCATGTGATAGAATATGAGGCCGGACCTTCTTATTATTCTGCCGCGGGAGTTAATAATCCGGCAGTTTTACAGACAAACGCATTCACACTTAGGTCGGATTTCAGTTTTTGGGGACTGAATCATGGTTCTCCCGAATGGTGCGATTATGACAGAGACGGAGATCTGGATGTGCTTCTCGCCGGTGACGGATGGGCAAAGATATATCGCAACGAAGGCGGAACTGATTTTGTTGAACAGACGGGAATAATATTCGTCGGGGTCAGCAACTGCGCCATGGCATGGGAAGATTATGATCTGGACGGTTATCCTGACATCCTGATAACCGGTGATGGACCATCCGGCCAGGTTTCAAAAATATACAGGAACAATCAGGACAGCACTTTTTCAGAACAGGCAGGTATTGTATTGCAGGGTGTATCAAACAGCTCCGTTGCCTGGGGCGATTATGATAATGACGGTGACCCTGACATACTGCTCACAGGCCGCGGATTCTCACAAATCTACAGTAATAACGGCAATAACACTTTTACACTGCAGAACGGGATTATACTCCAGGGAGTTGATGACGGGTCTGTAGCGTGGGGCGACTATGACCATGATGGAGATCTCGATATCGTGCTTACAGGCTGGGGATTGTCAAAAATATACAGGAATAACGGGAATAATACATTTACTGAACAAACAACCATAATCCTTCAGGGAGTTCATAGCGGATCAGCGGTGTGGGGCGACTATAATAATGACAGCAACCCTGATATCCTGCTGACAGGCTGGGACAATACTAACCAAATATCAAAGATATATCGTAACAACGGCGACAATACTTTCACTGACCAGACATCGATAATACTGATAGGCGTTCAGGGAGGAGTACCAGCCTGGGGCGACTTTGATAATGACGGATTGACAGATATCCTCCTTTCCGGCTGGAATTCGTCAGGGAATGTTACCAAGGTCTATAAAAATAACGGTGACAACACTTTTACCGACCAGACCGGGATAGAACTTCCGCAGGTAAACAACAGCACAGCATCGTGGGGCGACTTCAATAACGACGGAAAGCTTGATATTTTCCTCACGGGCAATGGGAATGTGGGTAACATATCCTGGATTTTCGAGAATAATATGCCTTTGTCAAACACGGTACCATCAATTCCCGAAGGGTTATCGGCCACAAGTAACGAAACATCAATAACTCTTAACTGGAACGGTGTTACGGGCGATGCCACTCCTGCAGCAGGCATGAGTTATAACATTAGGATTGGGACAACTCCCGGTGGCAGCAATGTGGTTTCTCCATTGTCGCTTACTGCCGGAACACGGTTGATTCCAGTATATGGCAATGCAAGGTTAAATTACAAATATGTGTTGAAAAACCCGGAGAAGGCTACCTATTACTGGAGTGTTCAGGCTATAGATAACGGTTTTCTTGCCGGACCTTTTGCTGCAGAACAGTCAGTTACTTTTTCATCCCCGCTTCAGGCTTCAGGATTGTTCGCCGACAGCATCATGCCATTGTCGCTAAGGCTTAACTGGACCCGCGGGAATGGTACAGCCTGCGTGGTGTTTGCAAAGTCAGGCAGCACCGGAACTGCATCACCTGCTGATGGAACAACATACACTGCAAACAGCGTTTTTGGCAGCGGAACACAGATTGGAACCAGCGGATGGTACTGTGTTTATAACGGCACAGGAGCAAGCGTTAAGATCACAGGGCTGGAACCGGTGACTAATTATATTTTTCAGGTTATTGAATATGATCCCGGACCTGCCTATTATACAAATACAGGTCAGTCCAATCCGATTGTTAAACAGACTAATGCATTTGCGGAGGTAACCGGAATCACGATCCAGGGAGTTAACAATAATTCAGCCGCCTGGTGCGATTATGACAGGGACGGCGACCTGGACTTATTAATTTCAGGAGATGGAATAACAAGAATTTACAGGAATGAAAGCAGTGATTCTTTCAGTGAACAGAGTGGAATAGTATTACTTGGGGTCTCAAACGGCTCTGTATCGTGGGGAGATTATAACAACGACGGGTATCCTGATATCCTCCTGACCGGGTACGGACCTTCAGGGCCTCTGTCGAAGGTATACAAAAATAATGGTAACAATACCTTTTCAGATCAGATAGGAATAACTCTTACCGGCGTTGGAAACAGCTCTGCCGTGTGGGGAGATTACAATAACGATGGCAAAATTGATATCTTATTGTCAGGTAATGATATTGTTGGAACCTTCATTTCCAGGATTTACCGTAATAATGGTGACAATACTTTTACCTGGCAGCTGGGGATCAGCCTTGTGGGACTGTCAGAAAGCAGTGTAAGCTGGGGTGATCTTGATAATGACGGGGATCTTGATGTACTTCTGACCGGATCGGGAAATGCAAGACTTTACAGGAATAACGGGAACAATACCTTTACTGAATTGACAGGTTCAAACTTCCATGGAGTATCATGGGGATCGACTGACTGGGGAGATTATAACAATGACGGCTGGCTCGATATATTATTGACCGGTAACGGATATTCAAAGGTATTCATCAATAATAAAAATGGCTCATTTTCAGATCAGGCAAGCATAATACTCACAGGTGTCAGCCAGGGATATGGTGACTGGGGAGATTTTGACAATGACGGCCTCCTGGATATCCTGCTGACAGGTACTGACCCTTATGGACGGATTTCCAAAGTATACCGGAACAATGGCGATTACACATTTACCGAACTGCCGGGAATAGTCCTGACCGGGGTAGGCAATGGCACTTCAATATGGGGAGATTTTAACAAGGATGGCAGACTCGATATATTTCTCATCGGCGATGCCGGCAGCGGAAATATCGCAAAAATCTATAAGAGTTTTATTCCGGCAGTGAATACTCCCCCCGGCCAGCCGTCAGGTTTGTCGGCTCAGGCTACAGAAGAATCCATATTATTCAGGTGGAACAGGGTAGCCGGAGACAACACTCCGTCGCAGGGAATGAGTTACAACGTCCGCGTTGGTTCTTCTCCCGGCGGAAGCGATATTGTCTCTCCAATGTCCCTGGTATCAGGATCACGCCTTGTGCCAGAGGCCGGAAATACCGGTGCAGATACGCTTTTCATGCTCAGGAACCCCGATAAGGGGACCTATTACTGGAGTGTCCAGGCTGTTGACAACGGGTTTATGCCCGGAGCATTAACGGCTGAACAATCGGTTGTATATTCATATTCAGTGCAGTCATCCGAAATAAATGCCGACAGCGTGGGGGCGCTTGACCTGGTTTGCAGGTGGACAAGAGGCAATGGTTCAGGGTGTGCTGTATTTGTGAAAAAAGGTGACAACGGAGCAGCAGCACCTCAGAACGGCACTTCATACACTGCAAATTCTGTTTTCGGAAACGGATCACAGATTGGTACCACCGGGTGGTACTGTGTTTATAATGGTACAGGTACAAATGTCAGGGTAAGCGGACTTGAGCCGGCGACAAATTACATCTTCCATGTTATTGAGTATGAAGCCGGTCTGACTTATTACACATCAACAGCTTCGGGCAATCCTGAAATCCTCAGGACTCACCTTTTTACCGAACTTGCAGATGTGTCGCTGCCAGGTGTCGGAAACCGTTCATCATCTTCGTGGTGTGATTATGACAAGGATGGCGACCTTGACATATTACTGACGGGAGACGGGATTTCAAAGATCTTCAGAAACGAAGGCGGCGATTCATTCAGCGAACAGACAGGGATAATACTTGAGGGAGTCTGGGGGGCAGCCGCCGCATGGGGCGACTATGACTGCGACGGGTATCCTGATATTCTGATAACCGGATGGATAAGTGCAGGTGGTAATGCTTCAAGGATCTACCGGAATAACGGTAATAACACCTTTACATGGCAATCATCAATCTCACTCATCGGGGTGAGCAGCGGTGCTGTGGCGTGGGGCGATTATGATAACGATGGTGATCCCGATATTGTGATCACAGGAAACAGGTATTCAAGAATTTACAGGAACAATGGGGATAACACATTTACTGAACAAACAGAGATCTCTCTTTATGGAGTTGACGCAAGTTCTGTTGAATGGGGGGATTATGATCTTGACGGGGATCTTGATTTATTCATGACAGGGCAGACATCAAGCAACGGGATCTCAAGGATCTACAGAAACAACAGCGATAACACTTTTACCGAACAGACCAGCATTGAATTTAACAGGACAGGCGATGGCTCTGCAGCCTGGGGTGATTATAACAATGACAGCTATCCCGATGTTCTGGTAGCAGGATTCGGGAACTCATATCTATACAAAAATAATGGAAACAATACATTCACATGGCAAAGTAATATTGTGTCCGAAGGCATCCATCAATGCACTGTTGACTGGGCCGACTATGACAATGACGGCTTACTTGATGTTCTGCTGACAGGAAATGATAATAATAATAACCTGATATCAAAAGTATTCAGGAATACCGGCAGCAATAGTTTCACTGAGCAAATTGATATAGTTCTCAGGGGTGTCAACCGTGGAAGTGCGGCCTGGGGTGATTACGACAATAACGGCAGGCTTGATATTCTCCTGACAGGCAATTCTGGAACAGTGAACATTGCAAGGATATATAAAAGCTACGTCGCGTCGGTTAATCAGGCTCCGTCATCTCCTTCCGGATTGATGGCAACCGTTGGCGAATCATCTCTTGTTTTCAGGTGGAACAGGGTATCAGGCGATGTCACTCCTGCAAAAGGAATGACTTTCAACATCCGTATCGGAACAACCCCGGGTGGCAGCGATGTTGTTCCGCCAATATCACTGACCACAGGATCACGTCTGATCCCCTGGGTCGGAAATAACGGGAGTGACACAATGTTCATTCTGAGGTATCCTGAAAGGTCAACTTATTACTGGAGTGTTCAGGCTGTTGATAACGGGCTGAAAGCGGGCCCTTTTGCTTCAGAGCAGTCAGTTACGTACTCTTCACGCATCCAGGCTTCACAGGTTGCGGCTGTGAATGTTGAGGCAAACATTCTCAGACTAGAATGGCGAAGGGGGAACGGAACAGCCGCAGTTGTATTTGCAAAGAAAGGGACCACCGGAACCGCACTTCCTGCTGATGGAACTACATACTCCGCTGACCCGGCATTCGGGAACGGCACGCAGATTGGGACATCAGGCTGGTATTGCGTTTATAACGGGACATCTTCAGGTGTCGATATTTCCGGACTTGAACCGCTTACAAATTATTTATTCCAGGCAATTGAGTATGATGCGGGTCCGTCGTATTATGGTCAGACCGGTCAGGCAAATCCTGCCCTGATTATGACAAATGCATTCTCCAGGCAAACCGGCATTTCACTGCAGGGTGTTATCAGCAGCTCTGTTGCCTGGGGTGATTACGATAATGATGGCGACCCTGATATCCTTCTAACGGGCTACAAATTAAACAACGAAAGAATATCCAGGATATACCGCAATGACGGAAGCAATACATTTACCGAACAGACAGGCATTTACCTCTACGGAGTGCAGAATGGTTCAGCAGACTGGAGTGACTATGATAATGACGGGGATCTCGATATTCTGATTTCAGGCGAAGGGATATCAAAAATATACCGTAACAATGGCGCCGGTTCATTTTCTGAACAAACAGGTATTATCCTGCCCGGAATGATCCGGCCTTCAATTGGCTGGGGCGATTTTGACAATGACGGTTTTCAGGACATTCTTTTTGCCGGACACAATTCAAGCTGGAATCCCATTTCAAAGATTTACCGGAATAACGGCAATAATTCATTTACCGAACAATCAGGCATTTCCCTGGGTACTGTCGGCAATACCGAAGTTGCCTGGGGTGATTATGACAATGACGGATACAGGGATATTCTGCTTGGTGCTTATAAAGTCTTTCATAATAACGGCGATAACACCTTTTCTGAACTGACCGGTCTCAATCTTTACGGATTAAATGAATCTTCAGTGTCCTGGGCAGATTATAATAACGACGGGTTCCTCGATATATTTATCACCGGTTCTTCAAATGCAGAGTCGTTTGCAAAGCTTTACAGGAATAACGGTAACAGCACTTTTACAGAAGAATCAGGGTTAAATATTAAAGGGATTTACCAGGGATCGGCAACCTGGGGAGATTTTGACAATGACGGCAATACCGACCTTCTGTTAACCGGGGGAGGTCTGGTAAAAATTTACCGTAACCAGGGTAATAATACTTTTGCGGAGTATCCCGATCTCCTGCAGGCCGGACTTCAGAACTCTTCTGCTGCATGGGGTGATTACGACAATGACGGCAGACTCGATATCATTATGTCAGGCCAATCGGGTGGAGGATGCATTACAGCTATATACAGGAACATTGCAGGTTCAGCCAACATTGCCCCGGAAGCTCCTTTTGAACTTTCATCATCAATCGATGAAACATCTGTTAAACTCAAATGGAACCGATCGACCGGGGATATCACTCCGGGGAAGGGGATGAGTTATAATGTAAGAATTGGAACATCTTCTGCCGCCGGCAATATAATCTCTCCGATGTCTCTGTCATCAGGAGCCCGTCTTATGCCGGCAATGGGAAATTCTTTTTCCGACACTGTTCTGATTCTCAGGAATCCGAAAAAAACTACCTACTACTGGAGTGTCCAGGCTGTCGATAACGGATACAAAGGCGGAATGTTTGCTGCTGAACAATCAATTACCTACGCGCTTTCGGTGCAGGCTTCAAATGTTTTTGCCGACAGTATTAAAGCCACCGCTATAAAGCTTCACTGGACAAGGGGCAACGGGAACGGATGCGTTGTATTTGCCAAAAAAAGCGACAGCGGCGCTTCAGTTCCTGTGAATGGAACTGTATATACTGCAAATCAGGTATTTGGCACCGGTTCACAAATAGGGACAACCGGATGGTATTGTGTTTACAGCGGTATCAATAATTATGTTGTTGTCTCAGGACTGGAACCGGCTGTAAATTATATATTTCATGTAATAGAGTACGAGGGAGGACCTTCATATTATACACAGACAGGACAGGCAAATCCCTTTATGCTTCAGCCATCAGTACTTTCTGAACAGAGCGGCATTTCGCTTGCGAATTTGGGGAATGGTTCCTATGTTGCATGGTGCGACTATGACAGGGACGGTGATCCTGACATTCTGATCACAGGTGATAATCAGGCAAGGATTTACAGGAATGACGGGAATAATGTCTTTACTGAACAGACCGGTGTTAATCTGCCGGGTATCTGGCAGGGATCAGTTGACTGGGGTGATTACGATAATGATGGTTCCCCGGATATCCTGATTGCAGGCAATAATAATTCAGGTGCGTTTTCCAGGATATACAGGAATGCAGGCAATAATACTTTTATCGAACAAACAGATATTAATCTTCCATGGGCAGGCAACTGTTCAGCAAAATGGATTGACTTTAATAAGGACGGACGTCAGGATATTTCACTGGCAGGTGATGGCATATCAGGTTCCTTTACCAGACTTTTCCGCAACGACGGAAATAATATTTTTACTGAAATAACTTCAACTGGCATACCGGCGCTGAATTGTCCGTCGACTGACTGGGGAGATTACAACAGAGATGGTTACCCCGATTTTTTAGTGTCAGGAAACAGTCCGGAGGGCACTATTTCCAGAGTATATCGCAATAATGGTAATTCAACTTTTTCATGGCAGTCAGAAATCAGCCTGGCCGGAGTTAGCGATGGTGCAGTAGCCTGGGGAGATTATGATAGTGATGGGTTACAGGATATTGTCATAACAGGAAGCGGCATTTCGAAAATCTATCGCAACATCGGGAACAATAATTTCTCTGAGCAGACCGGAATAACCCTGGAAGGTTTTAGTAATTCAACTGCTGCATGGGGTGATTATGATAATGACGGATACCTCGATCTCGTCATTTCAGGATGGACCAACAGCAGCAAGATCGAAACAAAACTATATCACAATAACGGGAATAACACTTTCTCTGAACAGACTGATGTTACCCTTACCGATGCAAATAACGGGGCAGTGGCATGGGGTGATTACAATAATGATGGCAGGCTCGATCTGATATTATCAGGAGAGGACGAATCGGGTAACAGATATACCAGGATATTCCGCAACTATTCTCCTTCGGTAAATTATGCTCCTGCGGCACCATCAGGTCTTTCGGTCACAAACAACAATAAATCTTTCACCCTTCACTGGAACAGGGTTGAGGGCGATGCCACTCCATCACACGGGATGAGTTATAATGTGCGGATTGGCATATCTGCCGGCGGAAACGATGTTGTTTCTTCAATGTCATTAAGTTCCGGGTCCAGGTTGATCCCGAAATCAGGAAATGCCTGGTCCGATACTCTTTATATACTTACCAACCCGAAGAAAGCGACATATTATCTCGGTGTTCAGGCTGTAGATAATGGATTTGCGGCCAGCCCTTTCTCTGCGGAGCAAACTTATACTTTTTCTGAATCTGTCCAGGCTTTTTTTATTACAGCAGACTCCATTCAGTCATCAGGCATCAGGCTGTTATGGACAAGGGGAAATGGTTCAGCCTGTGCAGTATTTGGGCGCAAGGCAGAAAGCGGGACAGCATCACCTGTTGATGGAACAGTGTACGTTGCAAACTCCGTATTCGGAACAGGTTCCCAGATTGGTTCAAGCGGATGGTACTGCGTATATAACGGAACGGGCAACAATCTGAAGATTTCCGGATTGGAGCCATTGACAAATTATGTATTTCATGTGGTTGAATATGAATCAGGCCCTTCATTTTATACCCAGATCGGGCAGGACAATCCGCTGGTGGTCCAGACTAATATTTTCACCGAAGAGAATAATATTGTATTACCAGGAATAAGTTCCGGTTGTGTGTTATGGGGTGATTATGACAATGACGGTGATCTTGACCTGCTTCTTACCGGCAGACTGGATAATGGTGAAAGAATAACCAGATTATATCGTAACAATAACGATAACACATTTACAGTCCAACCGGATCTGACTCTGCCAGGAGTAGAATATAGTTCGGCAGCCTGGGGCGATTATGACAATGACAACGATCTTGATCTTCTCCTTTCAGGCTATACTAATAACAATACTTTTATTTCTAAACTATTTAAGAATGAAGGGAGCGGAAATTTAGCAGAACAGACCGGAATCAATCTTCTTCCTTTTCATCAGGGCTCAGTAGCCTGGGGAGATTATGATAATGATGGTTTATCAGATATTTTGCTGAGCGGAAACACGGGATTAGCCTGGGACGTAAGGGTATATAAAAACTATGGCGGCAATACATTTATTTACCAGCCATCCATAGTATTTAATCTGCAGGACAGAGGATCAGCAGACTGGGGAGATTACGATAATGACGGCGACCTTGATATACTGTTAACAGGGGGAAGCTCGCGTATTTACTGTAATAATGGAGATAATTCCTTTACGGAACTCAATGAAGTATTCCTCCGGGGAGGATCGGGAGGAATGGCAGTCTGGGGTGACTATGACAATGACAGCGATCTTGATATATTGCTGAGTATGAGCGGGTCTACAGTTGTTTATCGCAACATTGGCAATAATGCATTTGCAGAGCAATCAACCATCATCCTGCAGGGAGTTCATGAAACCTCAGCGGCGTGGGCTGACTATGACATGGACGGGAATCTGGATATCCTTATGACAGGCAGCAATAATCTTGGCATTTCCGTTTCAAAGATATACAGGAACAATGGAGATAACACATTCACGGAGCAGACAGGTATCCTCCTGCCCGGAGTGAATGACGGAACAGTAGCATGGGGCGACTATAATAATGACGGGAAACTCGATATGGTCATAACTGGAAATGCCACGACCACAAAAATCTCAAAGATCTTCAGAAATGACATCCCTGTACCGAACAGCTCACCTGTCGCACCGGCAGGATTAACCGCAGTAAGCAATGAAACATCAATAGTCTTTAAATGGAACCGGGTAACCGGAGACGAAACTCCTGACAGGGGCATAATGTATAATGTGCGCATTGGGACTGCTCCGGGTGCAGGCGATGTTGTTTCCCCCATGGCTTTCAGTTCCGGTTTGCGTCTCATACCAGGCACCGGCAACGCACAATCAGATACAGCTTTCATTCTGAGAAATCCGAAAAAGGTAACTTATTATTACAGCGTACAGGCAATAGATAATGGTTTTGCTTCAGGACCATTTGCTGCTGAACAATCAATTACTTATACTTATTCTATACAAGCCTCACAGGTTGCAGCCAGTGATATACAGGGATCAACCCTGAACCTGTTATGGAACCGCGGAAATGGCTCAGCATGCGCGGTGTTCGTGAAAAAAGGCACCGGCATTTCAGCAGTTCCGGTTGACGGAGCCACCTATACAGCTGACGAGGATTTTGGTTCAGGGTCACAAATAGGCGCTACCGGATGGTACTGCGTATATAACGGCACAGGAAATAAAGTGAATGTCAAAAGCCTTGAAGCCTTGACTTCTTATACCTTCCAGGTGCTGGAGTATGAAGCGGACCTTAAGTATAACACGATTCAGACTGATAAAAATCCGATCAGCGTGGTTACAGGTTTATTTGATGCACAGGCAAGTATATCATTACCGGGACTTTCGGGAAGCAGTAATGCATGGGGTGATTATGATAACGATGGAGATGTCGACCTCCTGGTAACTGGTGCCACTGCCGCAGGAAATATCTCCAAAATCTACCGGAATGAAGATAATAATACATTTACAGAACAAACAGAAATAACTCTCCAGGGAGTGGCAAGAGGCTCAGCCGCATGGGGCGATTATGATAATGATAACGATCTTGATATTTTACTTACTGGCAGCGGATTTTCGAAAATATACCGGAATAACGGAGACAATTCATTCACAGACCAAACGGATATTGTCCTCGTTTCGGTTCAGGAAAGCTCCTCTGCCTGGGGCGATTATAATGATGATGGTTATCTTGATATCCTTCTTACCGGAAAAACTGCAGGAGGCAATTTTTCAAAGGTTTACCGGAATAATGGCAATAATACCTTCACAGAACAAACCGGTATTCTTCTTCAGGGAGTATCTCTCGGCTCAGCTTCGTGGGGTGATTATGACAATGATTACGATCTCGATATCCTGTTAACAGGATCCACCACAGGTACAGTTTCAGGAGCAATTTCAAGGCTATACAGAAACAATGGCGATAACACCTTTACGGAGCAGGCAGACATTTCCCTCTATGGTGTCTATGAAAACTCGGCTGCCTGGGCCGATTATGATAATGACGGCGACCTTGACATTACAATAAGCGGTCAATCTTCAATAGGATTTATTTCCAGGATCTACCGGAACAACGGCGACTATACGTTCACCTATCAGGTATCAATCTCACTCCCTGGTTTCTGGCTGGGTGCGGTTTCATGGGGCGATTTTGACAACGACGGCGATCCTGACCTGATACTGGCAGGCTCGGCAAACGGATCGTCTTATGGCGGCATGATAAGGTTCTTCCGTAACAACAACGATAATACTTTTACAGAAACACCTGAAATTGTGCTGCCGGAGATTTACCTGGGTTCTGTTGAAGCCGGGGATTATAATTCAGACGGTAATCTTGATGTCATCATTTCAGGATATGATCATAATAACGATCCGTTAACCCGAATATTCCTTAACCGAAGTTCTGTCGTTAATGATCCGCCCCCGGCTCCTTCTGGGTTATCAGCTTCCAGCGACGAAACCTCACTAACATTGAACTGGAAGAAGGGATCGGACAATATAACACCTTCAGAAGCAATAGGATATAATGTGAGAATAGGCACCTCTCCCGGAGGAACAGATATTGTATCGCCAATGGCTCTCTCCCCGGGGAGCAGGCTTTTGCCGGAGTTTGGAAATTCGCAGTCTGACACGGTATTCGTCTTCAGGGCGCCAAGGAAAACAACCTATTACTGGAGCGTCCAGGCTATTGACGGCGCATTTAATGCCGGTCCGTTCTCTGCTGAGCAAAGCTATACTTACACGATTTCGGTCCAGGCTTCGCAGGTTACCATGGAAAAGGTTGAAGGCACCGGCATAAATCTTAACTGGTCAAGGGGAAATGGTTCCGGCTGCCTGGTGTTTGCGAAAAAAGGTTCAGGAGGCTCAGCATCACCTGGTGAAGGCATTACATACACTGCAGGTTCATATTTTGGCAGCGGTTCGCAGATCGGCACATCAGGCTGGTACTGTGTTTATAACGGTACCGGAAGCAATGCAGTAATATCGGGACTTGAATCGCTGACCACCTATACCTTCCATGTCGTGGAATATGATCCGGGTCCTGTTTATGACATAAGAGCAAGTCTGGGTAATCCGCTCGTTACAGAGACCGGTTTGTTCGACGAGCAGACCGGAATAAGCCTTCAGGGTATTTCGCAAGGGAGTGTCGCATGGGGTGATTATGACAACGACGGATATTATGATGTTATAGTTACAGGAAGCGGTTATTCAAGAATTTACCGCAACAACGGCGATAATACATTTGCGCTGGCAGTAACCCTTCCCGGCGTATTCAACAGCTCGGCAGCCTGGGGTGATTATGATAATGACGGTGATGTTGACATTATGCTGACCGGAAGTACATCATCGCGGATTTACCGTAACGATGGCAGCAGTACTTTTACCGAACAGGCAGGTGCAGGCCTTGCCGGAGTCTCATCAGGTTCTTCTGCCTGGAGCGATTATGACAGGGATGGAGATCTGGATATCCTGCACACAGGCCGCCTGGGCTCGGGAGAGGCTATTACGAGGATATATCTTAATAATGGTGATGGTACATTCACAGCTCAATCCCGCATAAGCCTGCCGAACGTTTATTACAGTTCTGTTGCCTGGGGTGATTATGATAAAGACGGCTTACCGGATATACTGATAACAGGCACAACAAACGGATCATCATCAGGAGCTTTATCAAAGATATACAGGAATAACGGTGATAATACCTTCAGCGAACAAACCGGAATCATCCTTCCCGGGGTTTATTACAGTTCATCATTATGGTTCGATTACGATGCCGACGGTGATCTTGATGTCCTTCTGACAGGTAACACCGGAGGCCAGTCATTATTGCCTGTTTCAAAGATCTACCGCAACAACGGTGAGAATAGCTTCACTGAGCAGACCGCAATAAACATCATGGGTGTCTATCAGGGCTCAGCTGCATGGGGAGACCTCAATAACGATGGTTATGCTGATATTGTTCTTACCGGAAAGAGTGTCACGGGGGAATCTATCTCAAAGGCATATCTCAATAACGGAGAAAATAACTTCACTGAACAGAAAAGCATCACTCTGCCCGGGGTGAACAACAGCTCTGTAAGTTTGTGCGATTATGACAGGGATGGCCGGCCTGATCTCCTGGTTTCAGGACAGGCCTCTTCAGGAAATATCTCAAGGGTCTATCGCAATATGTCCACGGTGTCAAACAACCCGCCGTTTACTCCGAACGGACTCTCTGCCTCTGAAACTGAAAATTCGCTTGTCCTGAAATGGGATATGGTGACGGGAGATGAAACTCCTGATAAGAGCATCTTTTACAACGTGCGTATCGGAACTTCGCCGGGAGGAACTGATGTTGTTTCTCCAATGGCGCTTCCTTCCGGATCGTCTTTGATACCATATTCCGCAAATGCCGGCTCTGATACGGTATTCACGCTCAGGTATCCCCGGAAAACCACATATTACTGGAGCGTGCAGGCTGAAGATAACAGTTTTATGACAAGTCCGTTTGCAGCAGAGCAATCTTTTGATTTTACAATCTCTGTTCAGTCTTCACAGCTATATGCCGGCAATATACAGGGATCAAACCTGAATCTTGCCTGGCAAAGAGGTAACGGATCATATTGCGTTGTTTTTGCAAAAGAAGGCACTACAGGAACAGCAACGCCAACCGACGGTATTTCATACACTGCCAGCCCGGTTTACGGATCAGGATCAGAAATAGGCACATCAGGATGGTACTGTATTTACAGCGGAACAGAAAATCACACATCAGTTACGGGGCTTCAGTCTGTAAAATCTTATATTTTACAGGTAATAGAATTTGATCCCGGGCCGCTTTATTACACTCAAACCGGACAGGCCAATCCGGTTGTTGTAAGAACCGGATTATTTTCCGAACAGACAGGGTTGAATTTCCCCGGAGTAATTAATGGTTCCTCCGCATGGGGCGATTACGATAATGATGGTGATTACGATATTCTGATAACGGGGAATTCGACCTCAGGAAGAATATCAAAAATATTCCGGAACAATGGTGATTACACATTTTCGGAAAATACAGGTGTCACATTACCGGTAATCAGCAGCGGATCAGGTTCATGGGGAGACTATGATAATGATGGGGACCTCGATATCCTGTTGACTGGTACTACCAACGGATCTGCAGCAGGCGCCATTTCAAAAGTATTCAGGAATGACGGAAGCGGGCTCTTTACAGAACAACCATCTGTTGCTCTGACAGGAGTCTTTAACAGTTATGCTGCATGGGGCGACTACGACAACGACGGATGGCTCGACATACTTCTGACCGGCACAACTGATGGAGCAGCTTCAGGAGCAATTTCAAAGATATACCGTAACAACAGGGACAATACTTTTACCTGGCAGACCGGCATAAACCTGCAGGGTATCCATTTCAGCTCTGCGGCCTGGGGCGATTATGATAATGACAATGACCTCGATATCCTGATGGCCGGCAACCTTCTTTCAAGGATTTACAGCAACAACGGCAACAACACATTCACCGAACAGTCGGGAATAACCCTCCCTGGTATCAGCGGAGGATCAGTTGCATGGGGTGATAACGATAATGACAGCGACCTGGATATCCTGATTACCGGATCTTCATCATCAGGCAGCAATTCAAGGATCTACAGGAATAACGGTGACAATACATTTACCGCACAAACTGCAATCAATCTGACTGCGGTCTCGGGCAGTACGGGTAACTGGGGAGATTACGACAACGATGGGCTTCTTGATGTTGCGATCACAGGAAAGGCAGGAGCGACCTCAGCTGATATCATCACTAAATTCTACCGTAATAATGGGAACAACTCCTTTGCCGAACAACCGAACCTGAGCCTTGAAGGCGTCTGGCTCAGCTCATTCGCATGGGGAGATTACGACAATGATACGAAATCCGATATAGTGCTGACAGGTCAGAACCCGGATTATGTTCCTGTCTCAAGGATCTACCGTAACCTTTCTGCAACGGCAAATACTCCTCCGTCAATACCCCCGGGATTATTGTCAGTCGTCAGTGATACATCCGTGTTGTTTACATGGAACAAGTCAACTGACGATGAAACACCTTCAGGAGGGTTAAGCTATAACATCCGTATCGGCTCCTCTCCGGGTAGTAACGATATAGTGGCATCAATGTCGCTGACTGCAGGAAAGAGACTGTTACCAGGTACGGGAAACGCACAGACAAGTATTTCGTTTCTGCTTAAATACCCGAAGAAAGGGACATATTACTGGAGCGTTCAGGCGATGGATCAGGGATTTCTTGCAGGAACATTCTCTGAAGAGAAATCATTCGTTTATTCAGCTTCAGTGCAGGCGCGGATGGTGTTTGCCGATAATATCCGCCCGACATCTGCCGACCTGCACTGGCATAGGGGCAACGGAACAGCATGTGTTGTCTTTGCCTGCAAAGGTAACAGCGGGAGTGCATCGCCCGCGAACGGGACTGTCTATACTGCCGGGAACCAGTTTGGAACCGGAACACAGATAGGCACTTCAGGCTGGTACTGTGTGTATAACGGAACAGGGAATAATGTCAGTGTTACAGGGCTTGAGCCTCTCAATAATTATGTATTCCAGGTTGTTGAATATGAAGCTGGTCCTGAATACTATACAAACAAGGGACAGGGCAATCCTTACACGATACAGACTGACCTTTTCGTAGAACAGACAATGATTAATTTTCATGCGGTCAGCAGCGGATCTGCAGCCTGGGGTGATTTTGACAACGATAATGACCTGGATCTTCTGATTACCGGAAGCAGTGTATCGAAAATCTACAGAAACAACGATAATAACACCTTTACAGAGATGGCTGCAATATCCCTGATGGGTGTAGCCAACGGTTCATCGTCGTGGGGCGATTATGATAACGATGGTGATCTCGACATTCTGCTGACAGGCGGCAATAATTCAAGAATTTACAGGAATGACGCGAACAGTACTTTCACTGAGCAGTCCTCAATAATTCTGCCGGGTGTCACTTACAGTTCAGCAGCATGGGGCAATTACGACAGTGACGGTTATCTTGATATATTAATTACGGGACGCCTGAGCAGCCAGGATTATATCTCAAGGATCTACAAAAACAACAGGAATAACTCATTTACGGAACAAACCGGCATTGTGCTCACCGGAGTCAATAACAGCTCTGTGGCATGGGGTGATTATGACAATGACAGTTATCCTGACATTTTGCTGACAGGTAACAGCACAACCGGCCCTGTGTCTAAAATATACAGGAACAATAAAGACAACACATTTACCGAACAGGCAGGCATCGCTCTCGAAGAAGTTGCTTACAGCTCAGCTGCCTGGTGTGATTATGATAACGACAACGATCTTGACATACTTCTGACCGGCAACAGTATTTCAAAAGTTTACAGGAACAATGGCAATAATACTTTCACTCAGCAATCAGGAATTATCCTGCAGGGAGTTGCCTACAGTTCTGCAGCCTGGGGTGATTTTGACAACGACGGTTATTCCGATATCCTGATCACAGGTACAACAAACGGGGCAGCTTCAGGTGCCGTCACGAAATTCTATCGTAATAACGGCGATAATACTTTCACCGAACAGACCGGGATAAGCCTGACGGGTGTTTATAACAGTTCAGTCGCATGCGGCGATTACAATAAAGACGGGAAACTTGATATCCTTCTGACCGGAAGCAACGTAAACGGTCAGTCTGTCTCAAAGTTGTATGCCAATTTCTGTCAGTCAACCCGTACTAATCCTCCTGTCCCGGAACCTGTATCCACTGAATTCAGCGATTCATCGCTTGTATTTAAATGGAAGAGAATAAAGCTGGGAGGCATTACATATAATATCCGGATCGGAGACTCTCCTGAAGCCAACAACCTTATGACATCCATGTCTCACCCTTCAGGTACGCGCCTTGTGCCCCGTTATGGAAACGCAGGTTCCGACACAATCTTTGAACTGAGAAACCCCTGGAGGGCAAACTATTACTGGAGTGTTCAGGCCGTAGATAACAGGTTTGCAGGAGGTGAATTCTCACAACCCCAGAATTATAACTTCGGGAACTGGATACAGGCTTCATATTTATTTGCCGGTGATGTTCAGGGATCAAGGCTGACCCTTAACTGGACCAGGGGCAACGGAAATGAATGCATGGTATTTGCGAAGAAAGGTAATAGCGGGACTGCACAGCCTGTGAACGGTATCCCTTACGATGCCAATTCAAAATTCGGAAGCGGCATGCAGATTGATACTTCCGGATGGTACTGCATTTACAGCGGCTCCGGTAATAATGTTACTGTAACCAACCTTGATGGTTTGACCGAATATATCTTCTGTGTGATTGAAAATGACGGTATAAATAGTTACTTCAATTTCAGTGGTCAGGGTAATACCCTTGTAGTTAAAACGGGTTCATTTACCGAGCAAAGCAATATAAGCCTTATCGGAGTAAGAAACGGGACAGTAGCTCCTGGCGACTATGACAACGATGGCGACCTGGATGTGCTTGTGAGCGGCAATGGTAATTCCAGGATATACAGAAACATGGGCAATAATAACTTTGCGGCGCAAAATTCGATAATCCTTGCGGGCATATCTAACGGGTCCTCAGCATGGGGTGATTACAATAACGATAATTATATCGATATCCTGATTACAGGACTCACAGGCACCGGAGTGCCTGTCTCAAAGATCTACAGGAATAACGGCAACAACACTTTCACCGAACAGACAGGCATAAATATCCAGGGAGTGTACAACAGCTCGGTCGCCTGGGGCGATTATGATAATGACGGATATCTGGATATCATCATTACCGGTCGCACAATTGCCAATGATTTTATTTCTGCAATATACCGGAATAACAGGGACAACACTTTTACAGAACAGACAGGTATTTCTCTGCAGGGGATCTATTCCGGCTCAGTTGCCTGGTGCGACTATGATAAAGACGGGGATATGGATATCCTGCTCACCGGCTTTAACAGCAACAATATTCCTGTCTCAAGGCTATATCGCAACAATGGTGATAACACTTTCACTGAACAAACGGGGATCAGCCTGAATGGTGTCGCCAACAGCTCCGTTGACTGGGGTGATTATGACAACGACGGCGACCTTGATATAATTCTGTCCGGAGAATCAGGTACAAGCATTGTTGAGTACATAACATGTCTCTACAGAAATAATGGTAACGGCACTTTCAGTGAACTGACCTCTGCCGTGCTGAAAGGAGTTCATTCAGGATCAGTAGCATGGGGAGATTACGACAGCGATGGTCTGTCAGATATCCTTCTTACAGGACACTCAGGGAAGATAGAGAGTGAGTATTACTCTGCCGTGTACAGGAATAACGGGGATAATACATTTACGGAACAAACCGGAATTAACCTTCTGAAGGTTTATAACAGCTCTGTGAAATGGGGAGATTATGATAAAGACAACAGGCTGGATATATTCCTTGCCGGGTATAATCCCAATTATGGTTCCGTCACGCGAATATATAAGAATCACTACACCAGAACGAACATTGCGCCCTCATCACCTGCCGGACTCTCTACCACCAGCGATGCAACATCCCTGATCCTGAGCTGGGACATCGTCTCAGGAGATGAGACTCCGGGAGCAGGCATGAGTTACAATGTCAGAATCGGCACATCGCCAGGAACCGGTAATGTTGTATCAACAATGGCTCTCTCCTCCGGTTCCCGGCTTGTACCGGCACTCGGAAATGCCCAGAATGATACATTGTTTGTACTTAAGTATCCGCAAAGGGCAACCTATTACTGGAGCGTTCAGGGTGTTGACAATGGATTTGCTCCAGGCCCGTTTGCCGCAGAACAATCCTACACCTTCACAACACCTCTGCAGGCTTCCAGATTGTTTGCCGACAGCATCCAGGTCTCCTCCTTTACCCTGCACTGGAACAGGGGCAATGGATCAGCATGTTCAGTTTTCGCACGGAAAGGGGAAGGAAGCGCTGCCATACCCACCGATAATACAGATTATATTTCTGACAGCAATTTTGGCTCAGGATCGCAGATCGGTACAACCGGCTGGTACTGTGTATACAACGGAACCGGTAATGAGGTTAAAATTACCAATCTTGAACTCCTTACTGAGTATTCCCTTCAGGTTATTGAATATGATCCCGGACCTGTTTATTTCACCCAGACCGGACAATACAATCCGATTGTTGTCCAGACAAATATCTTCTCGGAACAGACTGGTGTAAACCTTGCGGGAATATCATATGGTTCCATAGCATGGGGAGACTATGACAACAGCAATTACCAGGATATTCTGGTTACAGGTACTACAAGCGGATCGAATAACGGAGCTGTATCCAAAATATACAGGAACAATGGAAATAATACCTTCTCCGACCAGGTAGTAATCAGCCTGCCGGGTGTTGCTATCGGCTCAGGATTATGGGGAGACTATAATAATGACGGCTATCCGGACATTTTCCTTACCGGCCTGGATATCAATAACTCACCTGTTTCAAAGATATTCAGGAACAACGGCAATAATACTTTCTCTGAACAGACCGACATCAGCATTGCCGGCGTAAGGGAGAGCTCTGCGGAATGGACAGATCTGAATAATGACGGCAAACTCGATTTAATTATAACCGGAACTTCAGCGTCAGGCGAAGTATCAAAAGTATACAGGAATTTTGGAGGAAATGTTTTCGGGGAACAGCAGGGGATTAACTTTCCGGGTGTGACCAGCGGTTCTGTTGCCTGCGCAGATTATGACAATGATGGTTTCACGGATATTCTGCTTACCGGTTCGGGATTATCCAGGATCTTCCGAAATACCGGTAATCCGTATACAATGGAATTTATTGAACAGCAGGAGATAGATCTGCCTGGTATCACGAAAAGCTCAGCGGCATGGAGTGATTATGACATCGATGGTGATTTGGATATTCTTCTTGCGGGATATGATATAGTTGCAAATATCCCGGTCTCAGGGATTTACAGGAACAACAACGGCAGCTTTGAAGATTCAGGCATCACACTGGCGGGAGTTGCAGGCTCATCTGTCGCCGATAATTCGGTTGCCGGAGCCAGCGAAACAATCTGGGGCGACTACGACAATGACGGTGATCCGGATATACTTCTGACCGGGGAGACAGTCTCTGGACGTATATGCAGGATATACACCAATAATGGCAATGGCACTTTCAGGGACCAATCGAACTTCGGCCTGCCCGGGGTGAGATTCAGCGCTGCGGCATGGGGGGATTATGATAATGACGGTGACCTTGATATTGTTATATCAGGCGAACAGGGCACTTCGCGGATCATAAGGATATTCAGGAACGAGATACTTTCATCCAATAGTGCTCCTGAGGCTCCCTCAGGCCTCGGTGTCAGTGCAAGTGCGCCAAATACAACACTATTCTGGACCTCAGTCAGAACCGATGAGACAGCTTTCCCGGGATTGACTTACAATATCAGAATGGGAACATCCGCAGGGGGTAATCAGGTGATATCGTCAATGTCGTCAGCATCAGGCAAAAGGAGAATATCCGCGATGGGAAACAGCCAGCTCGATACATTCCTGGTGTTCCAGAACCTGCGGCCGGGTACTTATTACTGGAGCGTTCAGGCAGTGGACAACGGATTTGCCGGAGGTGCATATGCTGAAGAGAAAAGCTTTGCTATCGACAGCCTGCAGGCCAGCAGACTGGAAGGCAAACTGTTGGCAACAAACAAAAATGCACTGCAGATCAAATGGAAGAACGGCAACGGAGAACGAAGGGTAGTCTTCTGTAAGCAGGGGTCGACAGGTATTGCTGTTCCTGCTGCAAATGCAACCTACTCAGCCGACAATCTGTTCGGGTATGGCGACCAGATCGGAACAACCGGGTGGTACTGCGTCTTTAACGGAAGAGGCGACAGTACGACAGTGACCGGTCTAACACAGGGAGTCCCATATTCATTCCATGTTATTGAATATGTTGGAAACACTGGTTCAGAGGTCTATTACAGATTATCGGGAGAGAACAACCCGGGAATATTCTCCTGCGGCCTCTTCTCAGAACAAACTGAGATCACCCTCGATTAAGTGTACAACAGTGCGGTTTCATGGGGCGATTACGATAATGACGGCGATCTCGATATACTGCTGACCGGGAATAATTACCTGGAGTCAGGGTCAACCGCAATTTCAAAGTTATATCGCAACAACGGCAATAATTCATTTACAGAGCAGACAGGTATCAACCTCTTCGGAGTTCAGAATGGCTCTGTGGCATTCGGCGATTATGATAATGACAACGATCTGGATATACTGCTTACCGGACTGACTGCCGGTTCATTCCCTGTTACCAAAATATACCGCAACAATGGCAACAACTCCTTTACAGAGCAGATCGGAATAAGTCTGATAGGAACAAGTTATTCCTCAGCAGGATGGAGTGATCTCAATAACGACGGTTGGCTCGATATTCTTCTTACAGGCCAGGGTGCCGGATCAAACCTGATATCAAAAGTATTCAGGAACAACTGCGACAATACTTTCACTGAACAGTATGAAATAGACCTTGAACATGTTTCAAGGGGATCTGCAGCATGGAGTGATTATGATGGTGACGGAGACCAGGACATCCTTCTTACAGGAAATAACCTTTACGGATCGCAGAACTCGGTTTCGCTTGTATATGCGAATAACGGCGACAGTACATTTACACGGCTGAGCAAAGCCGTCCTGCCAGGTGTTATGAACAGCTCAGCCGCATGGGGCGATTACGATAATGACGGCGACCCGGATATACTCCTTACAGGCTATAACAATGAGGGAACAATTGTTTATCTGTCGAGGATTTACAGAAATAATGGCGACAGTACGTTCACTCATCAGTCAGGGATCAGGCTTGAAGGTGTTGCAAACAGTTCAGCTGCATGGGGCGATTTTGACAGTGACGGAGATCTTGATATACTGCTGTCAGGCAGGCTTATTAACGGCGGTTTTGCAACAAAGATTTACAGGAATAACGGAAATAGTGCGTTTGCCGAAGTTACCGACATCTCATTTACCGGCGTCGGCTACAGCTCGGTTGCATGGGGTGATTATGACAACGACGGGGACATTGATATACTGATGACAGGGCAGAGCGCCGGATCGACCATTGTAACCAAGATCTACCGCAACAATGCTGTTATGAAAGCCGGAGACTACCAGGCCAACAGGAAGGCCGTTGATCCGGGAAACCTCACCGCAGTACGACTGCCTGAAGGAATAAGACTCTCCTGGTCGCCTGTCAGATCGGATGAAACACCATCAGGAGCGATGACTTACAACATAAATATTCAGCCTGAAGCCGGGGGCCTTATGGCAATGGCTGCTCAGTCTGATACCATCACAGGTTATCGCCGGATCGTTTCAATGGGCAATACCCAGACTGATACGACCTTCCTGATCAGGAACCTGATCCCGGGTAAATACCGCTGGAAGGTGCAGGCTGTTGACCAGGGTTACCAGGGAGGCGTCTGGGCCATCGGCCCGCCGATCAATGCAAAGAATGTCCAGGCTTTCTTTGATGCCGATACGGTATGTATGAAACAGGGCACGGAGTTCAATAACCGGTCAACATCATTCAGGGATCCGATAACTGTATATTCATGGGATTTCGGGGACGGAGTCGTATCAGCAGATGAGGAGCCTGTTCACCTTTACAGCTCCGCAGGAGTACATACTGTACGACTTGCAGTATCAACAGCATTTGATTCTGATACCCTGATCAAGGACATTTATGTTTATCATGTTCCCCTTATCGATTTTTCAATCGACGGATTGTGTGAAGGAGTTGAAACCGTAATCAACAATCTTACGGTCACCACCGGTTTTACAATTGACAGTTGGCACTGGGATTTCGGCGATGAACGGGAGTCCACTGTAAAGAATCCGGGATCACATAATTACCTGAATTCAGGCAATTACATAATGAAGCTCGTGGCTGAAACATCTGACGGATGTATCGATTCAACACAGAAGAGCATAACAATTGCAGATGCTCTCCAAAAACCGGATATATATGCCAGGGGTCCTAAAGTCTGGTATCTTGCCAGCAGCAACGATACTGCAAAATATTACAGGTGGTATTGCAATTACGAGCTTATCGACGGAGCTGCCAGTAATGTTTATGTGGCGAACAGGAAATATGGAGTTTATTATTTAAGCATTTCCGATAACAATGTATGTTACACCAGCAGCGATTCCATAAGCATTCCAACAGGGTTCCATACGGGGATTGAGGATATTGATCCTTTTGAGTCGATGAATATCTATCCCAATCCGACATCAGGGAAGGTCACTGTTGATATGGAGAACCAGGTATTCGATGACCTGAATGTAACAATTGTTACAATTGAGGGGAGGGAGGTTTACAGCAACAAGTTTGAAAAGGCAACGGAATACTTCTCCGTTGAGATTGACCTGAGTGACAGGGCGGAAGGAGTTTATTTTATTAAACTGCAGACCGGCAAATACCTGGCGACAAGGAAAGTAATAGTTGAATAAAGTTCCTTGTTGCTGGTTGCTGTTTGCTGGTTCCTGGTTCCTTGTTGCTTGTTGCTTGTTGCTGGTTCCTTGTTGCTTGTTGCTGGTTCCCTTTGAATCTTGAATCTTGAATTTTGAATCTTGAATTCTCCCCCTCTCCCCATCTCCCCCTCCTTCTTCTTCGTCCCAACTTTCTCTGCATTAGTCAAATAAGTTAAGTTCAACTTGTTTTTAACAAAAAACTTAAGTATCTTTTTCAGGTTATTACTAAAACCTGATTGAGATGAAAAGGATTCTTCTTAAAATACAGGTTACTCTATGGTTTCTTCTAATAATATCTGCCGGGCTCTATTCACAACCTTTCACTGATTCGGGGATATCCCTGACCGGTATCAGGGATGGTTCGCTGTCGTGGGGTGATTATGATAATGACGGAGATCTGGATTTTATTGTGTGTGGAGATTCCTCGAATCGTAAAATATCACGCATTTTCAGGAATTATGGTTCTGGAATTTTCACTCCGCAATATCAGATAAAACTCGCCGGGGTTCAGTACAGTTCGACTTCATGGGGTGATTATGATAATGATGGAGATATTGATCTTCTTCTTTGCGGATATAATGAAAGCTCCCAAAAAATAACAAAAATTTACCGGAATGATAGCGGCTCATTCACTGACATAAATGCTCCGATAACCGGGGTAGGTTTCAAATGCTCTTCTGCATGGGGAGATTATGATAATGACGGGGATCTGGATGTTATTGTAACTGGAAGCTCGAGCACAAATTACATTTCTAAAATATTCAGCAATAATGGCAACGGCACTTTTTCTGAAGATTTAAATGTTTCCCTACCAGGAGTTCAAAACGGATCAATAGCGTGGGGAGATTATAATAACGACAGTTATATTGACCTGATACTGACAGGAACAGATAACTCCGCCAACATTATTACGAAGCTCTACACAAACAATGGTGATAAAACATTTGTCGAGAATATAAATACTGCATTCCCCGGAGTAACCAATGGCAGTGTAGCCTGGGGCGACTATGATAGTGATGCTGATCCGGATTTGCTACTTACAGGCTGGCTTGGTTCTGGTCTGGGTAGTATTTCCAGAATATACAACAACAATAACGGGATTTTCACAGATATTAATGCCAGTATTCCCGGAGTATCGGGAAGCTCTGTTGCCTGGGGAGATTATGATAATGACGGTGACCTGGATATCCTGCTTGCAGGTTCCCCGGGCTCGGGTTCAATCACCAGTATTTATGGTAACGATAGTGGTCTTTTTACTGACATCGGTGCAACATTGCCCATATCAGTTTCTTCAGGTTGTGCAGCCTGGGGAGATTATGATAATGATGGCGATCTGGACATATTATTTTCAGGTTATTCAAGTCCCAACAGGTTTACCAGGATATATAGAAATAATTGTACTATTATAAACACAAAACCTTTTACACCTTCTGATTTATCAACTGTAAATAGTAATGGTATTATCTCACTTATATGGAGTAAAACCACTGACAGCCAGACGCCGCAGAATGGTCTGACCTACAATCTTTATATTTATGAATCAGCTCATACAGACTATAAATTTCCACCTCACGCTTTCAGGCAAAGTCATGCCTTCAATGGAAGGAGATTGGTAGCCCGGATTGGAAATATACAATGGAGTTCTTCAGGTTACATTGTAAAAAACCTGCCGCCATTAAAAACATATTACTGGTCTGTTCAGGCTGTAGATGCCGGATTAGCAGGCAGCGGTTTTTCTGATGAAAACAGCTTTACAGTTCCTGTCTATACACCTGTAGTTCAGTCTTCCCTGCTGTCATTCTCAGGAATTACGGCGAATCAGGCTGTGGTATCTTGGTCTGTAGGTGGAGGGACTAACAGGGTAGTATTTATTAAAGCAGATGGTGAAGGGAATGCTGATCCTGTAAATGATACAACCTACAATGTAAATAGTCTTACTCCGGGAGGATGGAAATGTATTTATAATGGTACATCAAACTCTGCTGCAATCAGCGGACTAGTCCCAGATGTTAACTATTCCGTACATGTTTGTGAATATAATGGTACTCCTGGTAGTGAGAAGTATCTCTCGATAAATGTAAGTCAGAATCCTTCAGTAATCAATACTGTATTCACAGAAAATACCGGCATAAATTTCCCCGGTGGATACAGGTCTTCAATATTGTGGGGTGACTATGATAATGATAGTGATCTCGATTTGTTTTTTTCAAGAAATTTTCCGGCAATAGCATACAATGGGACCTTATTTACTGACTTTAATGAACTTTTTTATCCTAGTTCATATCCTATTATGGTTTCTGCTTCCTGGGGTGATTATGATAATGATAATGATCTTGATATTTTAATGTCAGGAGATCTTTTACATGAAACCTCTAGTGATATATTTACCAATAATGGCGATAAAACCTTTACCGACCAGAATATTGGCCTTCCGGGTTTATCAATAACTGACCTTGCATGGGGTGATTATAATAACGATGGCTTACTGGATTTTGTTCTTACAGGAGCTGGAACTCTGAAGTATGCCGGGATCTATAAAAATAACGGTAATAAAACATTCAGTGAGCAAACGGGAATAACATTGCATGGTGTTGAAAGAAGTGCGGTAGCATGGGGTGATTACGATAATGATAATGATCTGGACCTGATTCTGCTAGGCCGGGATGACAACAGCAACAAGATTACTAAGTTGTACAGGAATGATGGCAACAATTTCTTTGTAGAACAGTCTCATTTAGAATTAATTGGACTGGAATCGGGCTCAGTTGCCTGGGGTGATTATGACAATGATGGTTTTCTCGATATTCTTATGACGGGAGTTGAAGCCTCGAATAACAGAGTTGCAATTGTTTATCGTAACAATGGGAATGGGGTCTTTTTAAAACAATCAGATATCGTCCTGGCAGGTGTCTATCTCGGGTCAGCATCATGGGGTGACTTTGATAACGACGGAGATCTTGATATTCTAATTGCAGGCAAGACTAATAATGAAACATTAATATCCAGAATATATGAAAAT
>Ga0105099_10000439_pt1 | contig 28576 bp, 21 predicted proteins | sample PPLLak3cmMay2015_2_FD_79138 | JGI IMG/M metagenome (GOLD analysis project Ga0105099, IMG submission 79138) | Freshwater sediment microbial communities from Prairie Pothole Lake near Jamestown, North Dakota, USA - PPLs Lake P8 Core (1) Depth... | ecosystem: Environmental > Aquatic > Freshwater >... | reverse complement strand
CGTCTTATACGCTTCCCAGTCGGGCCGTCCGGCGTATTTTCGCTCGAGGAGCGGGACGCCGGAGACGTATCGCAAAAGAAATGTGATGACGGCGGGCCCGATGAAGCCGGCCCAACCGAACTCCGAGGATACGGCCACGAGCCCCAGGCCCCACCACAGGCTCGCTTCCCCGAAGTAGTTTGGATGGCGGGTGAGCGACCAGAGGCCTCGGGTCATGAGCTTCCCCTTGTTGGCCGGGTTTCTGACGTGGGTGGAAAGCTGAAGATCTCCGACGACCTCGAAGAGAAGGCCTCCGGCGAAGATCAGCGCACCGAGGATATCCAGGGCGTTCAACGGCCGGGAGGGGGCGCGCAAGACGACCAGAAGAGGCGAGGATACAATCAGCATCAGGACGCCCTGGAACATGAAGATGAAAAAGAAGGCTTTCAGCGGAGCGGCCTTGCCCCACCTTTTTCGCATATTGGCGTAGCGGAAATCTTCGGGCTTCCCGAAATTCCGGAGGAAAATATGGGAAGCCAGGCGGAAGCCCCAGAACGTGATCAGGGACATCACGAGCCATTTCGGCTGATCAGCCGGTTGAGCTCGAAACAGAAGCACTGCCGCAAGCAGGACGAATCCCAGGCCCCAGGCGATATCGACGATGCCGAAATTTTTCAGAAACAGGGAAAGGATGTAAAACGCGGTCATGTAGATGAAGATGACCGTCACGGCGTTGAGGAGATAGGCGGGCATCATGCGTCCATCAAGAAAGAAACGGCAACCGCCCCAACACCGGCGTTCAGGCCGATGACAGGCGAGATCTCCATGACATAAGCCGGTTTCTTACCGAAGATCGCCTCGGTCTCCAGGGCATAAGCTCCGGCATCTTCCGGGTTATGGGCATGGAGGACGCAATATTCCCAGACCCGGTTTCCGGCGGCGGCTTTTCTCAGGTGCTTCAAAATGTTGCGGAGATTTCCCCTCTGGCTGAACGCCTTGTCGAAAATGGTCGATTCGCCGTTGTCCTTCATCGAGACGATCGGCTTGAGGTTCAGGATATTGGCGATCTTTCCGGCCATCGGGCTGACCCGCCCGCCTCGAACCATGTATTTCAAAGTCCGGACGCCGACCAGGATTTTCGACCGGGGCAGGATCCGCTCGGCTTCGGTTGCCGCCTCGGCCGGCGTTCCGCCCGCTTCGATCAGGCGGGCGACCCGGAGAACCACCAGCCCGAGGGCTCCCGACAGGGTCTTAGAATCGACGACCGTGATGGTTTTACCCGTCGCCCGCCTCACCCGATCGGCGGCCGCGACGGCGCTGGAATATGTCCCCGAGAGCTTCGCCGAAAGATGGATCGAAAGAATCGAATCGTAATGGGCGGCCAGGCGGGCGTAAACGTCTTCGAAGGCTTTCGCGTTGGGCTGGGCGGTCTTGGGAAATTCCCGCTCCTCGTCCAGCATCGTGTAGAAGCGGTCGGGGGAAACGGTCGTCTTATCCAGGTAGGCGCTCTCGCCGAAATTCAAGCGGAGAGGGACGAGATGGATCTGGTGATAATCGAGGATGTCCCCGGGCAGATCGCAGGCCGAATCGGTGACCAGGGCGATCGAATGCTTCCGAGCGTGGGCGGCCTCGTACTGCCGCCGCATATCGTCGGCTTTTTGGTGGACGAGAACGCCGAAATCGCGGATCCGGTAGAAAAGCTCGGCCGGGTCATCGGTGTGGATGTGGAGGCGGAGGGCTTCCCCGGAACCGGCGATCACCAGGGAGTCGCCGAAGGCCGAAACTTCGGCTTTCAAGGCGTCCTTGTCCAGCCCGAGGCTGTCTCCGCCCGGCCGGGGCCGGATGAGAGCTTCGGTGCAGTAGCGGCGACCGGCCGGGTCGGCTGAAACCGCCTCGGTTTCCTCGACGGTAAACGTCGCCGCGCGGAGCGACACGAGCTTTTTATGCGAGGGTTTGATCAGGAAATCGATTGCCCCTTCGAGAAACAGGACCATGCCCTTGGAGCCCGCATCGACTACGCCCGCTTTTTTCATGACTTCGAGCCGGTGGCGGGTTTCCTGAAGGGCTTCGAGGGCTCGGTCGAGGGAGTCGCGGAGGATCTTGCGGAGATTGCCGGTTTCCTCCTTCCTCGACTCCAGGTATTCGGCCCAGCGGCGGAGGACGGTGATCATCGTCCCTTCCACCGGATCGGCGATCGCCTCGTACATATGGTGGACGGCCTTCCGTAGGTCCGGAGCGAGGCGCGGCAGGGAAATTTCCGGGCAATCGCGGGATTCCGCGCCCAGGCCGTAAAGAAACTGGGCGAAGATCACGCCGGAGTTGCCCCGGGCGCCTTCCAAAGCGGCCGCGGCGATGGCCGTTGACGTCGCCGCGTAGGACCGTTGGGGCCGGACATGCTCGACGACCGATCGAAGAGTCGAGGCCAGGTTGGTTCCCGTGTCGGCGTCCGGGACGGGGAAGACGTTGATCCGGTTGAGTTCCTTCTGGTTTTCCAGGATCTTCTTGGTTCCGGCCAGAAAGGCGTAATAAAATGCTTTCCCGTTCAAATGATCCCGGGACGTCGGCATCGCTCTTCCTTTCGTCCGGCCTTTGGATGATATGCAAGACAATCAGCGGTGTCAATGCCGTGTTCACGTTTTTACCTTTACATGCCATAATGGGGCATGTCGCGTTTGGCCGCCGTTCTGATTTTCCTGGCGTCCTCGGCCGCCTGCGTCCGGTTGGCCCCGAACGTCGACGCCCTCCCGCCGGCCGCCGTCCCGGACCGCTTTGTCCTCTGCGCCCAAGTGACCCGGACCTCGGATTGGGCCGACTTTTCCCTTGTCGGAGAAACGTTTGTTCGGGAACGGGACGCCAAGGTATGCGCCGTCATTGACTTTCGGGCGCTCCGCGGCGCGCATCGTCTGGTTTGGAAATGGTACGCCCCGGCCGGGCGGCTCGCCCGGATTTCGGACCCCGTCGCCGTCGGTGAAGCGGAGGCCGAATATGACCGCTTCCTTGCCTGGGATGAATTTCCGGTTTCAGGTGAAACACCACTCGGCCGGTGGACAGTGGCCCTGTTTATCGACGAACGGTTCGCCGGGTCGAGGGAATTCGAGATGAGGTCAGCCGCGCGTGGGGATACGGAGGACCTGGTTGACGTGGATGAGCGTCCCTTTTAAGTTATTTATTCTCTGTAAATTAGCGACAGACGTGCCATAGCGGCGGGCGATCATCGAAAGCGTTTCCCCGCTTTTCACTTTGTGCTGGGCATATTCGGGGGGGACGTATTTCGGGATTGTGGCCAGGGCGGCCATCAATTTTTCCCCGCTTCCGACCGGCACGCGGAGGCTGTACGGTTTATCGGGAGTGGACTGGTAACGGAGCTCGGGATTGAGGAATTCAAGCTCCGAAGATTCGATCCCCAGGGTGGCGGCCAGGGAGCTCAGCTTGGCCGGATGGTTGATCTCGACGGTGTCGAACTTCAACGGCGCGTAGGGCTCAGGCAGGGTGATCCCGTACTTGGCCGGATCCTGGATGATCTTGACCACGGCGATGAACCGGGGGACGTAGCGGGCAGTCTGGAAGGGAAGCCGCTGGAACAAGTCCCAGAAGTTGTCCAGGTAGCTGATGTTCTGGGAGTTGATGACCCGTTGAACGTATCCTTCGCCGCAGTTATAAGCGGCCAGGGCTGTGGTCCAGTCTCCGAAGAAGGAATGGAGATAGTCCAGGTACTTGATCGCTCCGATGGTCGACTTATAGGGGTCCCGCCGCTCATCGACGTATTTGTCCTGGTTGAGGCCGAAGCTCAGGCCGGTCGTCCGGATGAATTGCCAGAGTCCCAGGGCCCGGGCCGACGACAGGGCCAGCGGCTTGAACAGGCTTTCGACGATCGGGAGCCAGACCAGGTCGTCCGGAAGGCCGGCTTTCCGAAGCTCCTCGATGATATAATCCTTGTAGAATCCGGCCCGCCGGTATCCTTCCTCGAAGGCTTTTCGTTCGGGACCCAGAAAGGACTTGATTTCCCGCTCGACCCACTGATTGTCCGTGAGCGGAATCGACTTGTGGTTGCTCACCGCCGGGTTGCGCCGGGCGGCGTTGTATTCCTGGATGCGCTGGGCGATCAGGAGACGGAGGTTGTCCTTCTCCTGAATGAGCGGCGAGTCAGCCGCGATCGGGAGCCGGAGAAGCATCCCGTAGGCTTCGTCCAGGAAATTCATCGCCGCCTCGAAATCCCCACGCTCCCGGGCGGTCTTGGCTTCCTCGTAGACGGTCAGGGCGTCTTCCAGCGAGATGACCGCGTCGTCGGCCAATCCGTTTAACGGGGACTCCTTGGTCGTGAGCTTTTTCTCCTCGACCGGAATGATCGTCTTGTCCGGGACGCGGATGAGTTCGGCCTCGGGGTCGGCTTTCGGGGGTGTTGGCTGCGGGGCGGCGATCGCGGTTTGGGGTTTCGGCTGAACCGCCGGCTTGGCCTTGGCGCAGTTATAAAGCGGGGCACATCCGGCGATCACAAGGGGTATCAGGATGAATTTAAACGATTTCATGAGCTTGAACGACTTTTATAGCACGCGAGCGGAGGCGAGTCAAACTCCCCCGACGGTGCCGCGTCAGACAGAGGTCTCGGTTTTATGATCCGATCTTCGTTTCCGCCCGGGCAAGAACCAGCCCGGAGGATGCCCCCATGGCCTTGAAATATCCGGCGAAGCGGTCGGCTTCGGCCGACGGCCGGTCCTCGACATTCCGTCCCCAGCGGTAGGAGATCGGCTGGTACCAGAGCTCGGCCTTGACCGTGTACGGCCCGGCCGATGCGCCAACGGGAACGGCGTAGCGGATCGCGTCGCCGCCGGCTTTGAAATCCTCGTCTTCGAGCGCGCCGCCGCGAACGGCGACATCGCCGGGCGCTGTCGCTTTGTCGAAGCCCATCGGTAAAATCCGGTTGTCTTTCAGGTATTGGGTCGCGGCCAGGAGAACCGTCGTCACCCGGTTTCCGGGGTCGCCCAGGACGGGCTCGTAGATTTGAACCTCGTCCGGCGTCCGGATCTCGGCGTAATGGGGTTCGAAGCGGGCCGGGTCCGTGTCGTTATCGTTTCCGGCGATTGAGCCGTCGGGATTGAACCGGCCGGATTCGAAGACGGCATTCCCTCGGCCGTCGAGCACGGTCAGATGGATCCAGGCCCGCCGGGAGGGATATGCGGAGGGAAGCTTGTGCCCGGCCAGGTTGGTGACCGTGACGTCCACCCGGAGTCGGCCGTCCTCCAGGACCGCTTGGTCCAGGGAAAGCCGGGCTGCCGCCGTCTGGAGGTTTTCGGCCGTCCGGGACGAGACCGCGGCCAGCTCGAGCGGCTCGGCCGTGACCCCGAGCTCGTTCCGGTGCAGGTTGAAGACCTTCGGCATGAAGAAATTGCCGCCCCGGAAGACATGGCGGGAGACGTTCTCGCGGGGCAATCCCAGTGTCGAGGAAATGGCGACTTTCCCTTCGATCTTGGGCATGTGGCAATCCTGACACTCCATCTTCCCGTTAAAGGCGCTGTGCTTCCATTCCAGGTACGGCACCTGCTCCGGAAGCTCGCCGACAACTTCACCCTTGTCGTTAAAGGCATGGGTGAAGAGCGTGTGGCATGAGGCGCACAGTTCCGACCCGCGGATATGCCCGCCCTTCTCGGGGATGAAGCCGGAGGATGAGCGCATCGCCGCCCGGCGCCCCGGGTCGATATCATAAGGCCCGAAGATCCGGCGCGTCCCGGGGGGCGCCGCATGATCGACGACGAAACCGGCGGAGAAGCTTTCCTTTTGACCGAGCTTTTCCTGGCCGATCTGGTGGCAGAGCGTGCACGACACGCCGTCGAGGGCCAGGGCGGCTTCCGGGCCGGCCGCGGGGGCGGCCGGAAGATGGGCGAAGACAATCCCAGAACCGCCGGCGGCTTTTGCCTGGTAGCGGGCCATGGGCATGTGACAGGCCGAGCATTCGTGTTCGGCGGCCGCGGCGATTTTCGGGTTGGCCAGGGTTTCGCGGCGGATGGAGGCCTGCCAGTACGGATCGCGGGCGGCGTTGGCCATCATCGAGGCCCGCCAATCGAAGCCGATCGAAATGTCCTCGCCCTTGGGCGTTGTCAGGCCGTTATGGCAAGCCAGGCACCTGTCCGAGGCGACGAACAGGGGAGGGAGGCGGACGGCGGCTCCGATCGCGAGGCCGATCGCCGCGACGACGAAGAAAAGGACAAGGCGCGGATGTTTCATGATTTCACCACCCGTCGAAGAAGGCCCCGTCGAACCAGTCCCAGAGAAGGTAGGCCATCACCACGGCCCGGCGGCCGGCTGTTTCGTTCAACGGCAGCCGGACGCCGAGGTTCAACCGGATATGATGCCGTTTGTTTAGGGCGATCTGGATTTGGGGGACAAGGTCGTAGATGATCTTCTCCCCCGAGACGAGCTCCTTGGCGGCCAGGATCTCGACCATCGGCGACCAGGGTGCGCCGAACGGCTTGAAGCTGAAACTTTTTCCGATCGCCAGCCGGAGAAAGGCTTCGTTGACGCCTTTGTCTTTATCGAAGGGAATTTCCATTCCGGCCTGGGCTTGAAGGAAAAAGTCGGCCGGAAGGATCTGGCCGAAGACCAGGAACGGCTCGAAAACAAACGTCCCTTTGCCTACTCCGGAGGCCCGGTCGCCTGTCGGAAGGATGAGCTCGGCTGTCCCGCTGAGGATCGAGCCCCGGTCCAGGTTAAAATATAATGCCCGCTTAACGGCCAGGGCGGCGTCGCCGAGGTTCGCGCCCCATACCGGCACGCTCCCCGGGCCGGCGGGGGCTCGCTCGTTCCAGCCGAAGGGGAGGACAACCTCCCACATGTTCCGGGATCCGAAACGCTGCTCGTAGACGATCTTCCCGCCGATCGAGCCCAGGCCGTCGCCTTTTTCCGTGACCGAGGTCGAGAAGACGACTTCGTCCTCGAGAAAGGCCTTGCCGGTGACCAGGGGACGGGGCAGGTTGAATTCCCCGGGAGGCCACATCCGGGTGTCGGCCAGCGACTTGGCGTACCCTACGGCCAGCTCGATTTCCTCCTTCGTCAGGGCTTCTCCAAAGGAGGGCATAATCATGGAGAAGCCGCGGGACGGACCGCCGAGAGTGGCGATGCCGATCCAGTCGATCCGGGCTTCGCGCGAGGCAAAATCCGGGTCGGTGAAATCGGGGAATGGAACGTCGAAGCCGACCCGGCTTCGGGATTGGCCCTTCCCGTCAGGCCCATGGCAGGCGGCGCAATTCGCCAGGTAGACCCCCCGCCCGGTTTTTGCGGAACCTTCAAGCCCTCCGGCGAACGCGGCCGCGGCGGCAAACGCCAGGAGAAAAACGACGGCGGCGAGGGAACCGGGAGGGATCAAGCGTTGGACAGCCGGTCGATAAACGAGGGGCATGGCGCAACTCTCTTGGCCGAAAATGGATCACGGACAAAGTAACACGGTCGACAGCCCGTGTCAAAGTTCGTTCAGAATTCCCAGGCGAGGCCGAGTCCGGCGGACCGTGGCGCTTCGGGCAGGCCTGGAATCCGCTCCACCCGCTGATTCAATAGGTTCTGAAAATCGGCGAATAGCTCCAGGCGGCCCCATGTGCGGCGGATTCGGGCCGAAAAATACGGCCGGATCCGTTTCGACCCTTCCTCCCTTTCGGCTTTCAGGGCGGCCGATCCCGACCAGGGGCCGATGTCGCCCGAGACGATCAAGGAAAGACTGAGTTCGGGAAAGGTGAAATGATATTTCATCTCCGCGCCCGCTCCGGCGGAAATCCGCCTCATTTGACGGGTGACCAAGAGACGGGTGGAGAAATGATCGGCGGTCCATTCCCCCCGGAGGTCGATCCCGGCAAAAGAGCCGGCGGCGATATTGGACGATTGCCAAACCGCCTCTCCGTCCGGCCGAACCCAATCGATCAAGCCGTCCGTACGGTTGAAGAACGCCCGGCCGCCGAGCGTCAACAAGCCGAAGGCCCCGTCGACGGATACCGAGGCGGAATCCATCCGTTCGGCGGCCAGCGACGGATCGGCGAGATGGACCGGGTCGGAATAATAGAGCTCGGTATACGTCGGGACACGGAACGTCCGGGCGAAGGCGCCGGTGAGACGGACGGTTTTGAAAAGCGAACGTCCGAGAACGACGGCGCCGCCCCATCCCCGGTAATCGCCGAATCCCGCATCCAATCCGAACCGCCAAGACCACGCGTCGGATTCCTTCTCCAGCGAAGCGTTGAGGGAATGGAAGGTCCTTTTGTGACGGCCCAGGGCCGGAGAAGCGAGGCCGTTCCGAATGCCGTTGCTTTCGATTTCGTCTCCGGTCGTGGACATCCCGAGGGTATAATCGATCGACCGGCTTGTTCCCCGCAGCTCCAGCTCGGCCGAAACCCGGCGGGTGTCGTGCACGTTGCGATACCTATCCGGTTCTTCCCGGAAGAGCCGGAAATCGTCCCGGGACGCCTCGCCGGTCACCCGAAGGCGTCCCGCGAGAACCGAACCAAGCCGGGTCGAGGCCGAGATCGATCCAAGGAATCGGGAGACGTCTTCGTCCGCCGGATAAGGGCCGTAGAATTGGGCGGCGCCGAACCGGGCTCCGACATATCCGGCCTGGACGTCCATGATCGAGGCCTTTCCGGACAGGCGGCCTCCGGCCCGGGCGAAAACCCTTCGTCCGTCCAGACCGTCGGCGTATCCGGACGTTTGGGTATATCCGGCGGCCGCGCGGAGCGCATCCGAACCGGCCGCGGCCGAGGCCTCCGTCGTTCCGAAGCTTCCCCGGCGGAAGCTCAAGCGGTTTCCGGCGGTCGTGATGATATTGACCCGACCTCCGCCGCCCGAAGCGCCGAACCGGCCAGACGCCCCGCCTCGAAGGATTTCGATCCGGGCGATGTCGCCGGTCGAGACGGGCAGGAGGAAATTATGGTGTCCGGTCTGGACATTGTTAACCGGGATCCCATCGATCAGGACGGCAATTTGTTCCTGGTTGAGACCCTGCATTTGCGGGTCGGCCTGGAAGAGGCCGCGGAAGACGAAGCTCGCGTTTGCCGCCAGCCCGATGAGCTCGGCCAGCTGGAACGCGGGAAGACGCCTCAGGATTTCGCCCTCGATGACGATCATGTCTTTGCTCGGGTTTTCCCGGAACGGGATTTTCGTCCCGCGGACTTCGATTTCGTGGCGCTCCTGCCCGAATGCGGCTCCGGAGAGCGACGCAAGGAGAGCCGCATATACGCAAGCCCCGGCCTTCCATTTCCTCATGGGGAGTGTCCTTGCCGTCGCGTCTGGCCGCTTCGCTTATGGCTCCCGGAGGTGCCACGCCCAGGCGGTTTTCAGGATCGTGTCCAGATCGGAATAGCGGAGCGTCCAGCCCAGGATCCGCTCCGCCTTTTCCTTCGAGGCGAGAAGGATGGGGGGGTCGCCTTCCCGCCGGGGTTTTTCTTCTCGGGGCACGGGACGGCCGGTCACCGCCTCGGCCGCGGCGATGATTTCCCGGACGGAATAGCCGCGGTTGCTCCCCAGGTTGACGATTTCGCTCCGTCCTCCGTCCAGGAGGTGGCGGAGGGAGAGGACATGGGCCGAGGCCAAATCGGTGACATGGATGTAATCCCGGACGGCAGTCCCGTCGGGCGTCGGAAAATCCGTCCCGTAAAGCTGAAGGACAGGGCCTTTTCCTGCGGCGGCCCGAAGCACGTTGGGGATGAGATGCGTTTCGGGATCATGGTGCTCGCCGATCCCGCCGTCGGGATCGGCCCCGGCCGCGTTGAAATAGCGGAGGGAGACGAACCTGAGGCCGTAGGCCCGGTCGTAGTCCTGGAGAATCTTCTCGACCATGAGCTTCGTCCGTCCGTAAGGATTGATCGGCTCGAGCGGATGGTCTTCTCGGATCGGGATTTCCCGGGGCATTCCATAGACGGCCGCGCTGGAGCTGAAGATAAAGGCCTTGACGCCGGCCTCGATCGCGCCCTCCAGGAGGTTGAGCGAGGTGAAGAGATTGTGGCGGTAATACTTATGGGGAGCGAGATATGATTCCCCAACCTGAATGAGAGACGCGAAATGAAGGACGGCGGAAAAACCGCCGTTTTTGAAGACTGCGGCGACGGCGTCTTCGTTATGCAAGTCGCCGCGGACGAATTCCGCATCGCCGACGGCCTCGCGTTGTCCGCTGGAGAGGTTGTCGAATACCACCGGCTCGAACCCGGCCCGGCGAAGCTCCCTGACCGTATGGGATCCAATGTAACCGGCGCCGCCGGCGACCAGGATTTTACTCACGCGAGCTCCTTTTCCGGTCCGGTTTCCCGAACCAGCCGCCGGGCGGCTTTCAAGGCTTCGGCCCGGGTTTCGAATTCGCCGTCCAGCTGCTTCTGGTAGAGGTCCTTGAGCAGCAGCCCCATTCCTCGTCCGGCCGGCACGCCCAGCTTGAGGAGATCGCGGCCCAAGACCAGCGGCTTGATCGTCTCTTTCGAGACATTGTGGGCCTTCATCTGCCGGAGCAGCCATCGGGCTTCCCGGTCCAAAGCGGAGACGAGACGATCGGAACGGCCGGCCCGATCGGCGGCGTCCAAGACCGCGGCCAGCTCGTATTCTCCGCCCATATCGGCGGCGAACCGGTTGAAGGCTTTTTTTGTCAGGACGGCCTTGTTCTGCCAAAGCTCGGCCGCCCGGTGGTGAGTTCGGATCAAACGGAGAGCCAGGTTCCGGACATCCGCCCCGTTCCAGGAATAGATCTTCAAGCGGTCGAACGCCTTGAGGGCCAGGCGCTCGCCGGCCGTATCGTGGCCGGCGCTGGTGACGGCCATCCGGCCCCGCTTGAACTCCCAGTGGGTTGTCTCGGCTTTGCCGATGTCGTGGAAGAGAGCCGCCCAGAGCAAGGCCGGCCGTTTGGCCGGATCGACTCCGGTTTTTTCAGCCAGCCGCTTGGCCTGGTCTACGGTGATTTTTGTATGGGCCCAGACCGTGTGGTGACCGGAGTCGTCCTTCTCCGGATGAAACACGGAGTCCTGGATGACCAGGGTCAGACGGTAAAGCTCCGGCAGGAGCGGGCGAAGGGCTCCGAGCCGGAAAAGCTCCTCCAGGCCCCGAGACGGCCGGGGAGACCGGAGCAGGATTTTATAAAGCTCTTCGGTCACCCGTTCAACGCTGAGGCCGTCCAGGGCGACCGTCCGGGCGATAGGATAGATCTCCGGATCGATCGCGAAGCCGAGGACTGAAGCGAACCTCGCCGCCCGGAGAATCCGGAGCGGATCCTCGGGAAAGGCCGAGGGATTGGTCAGGCGGAGGACGTTCTCCCTGATGTCTCTGCGTCCGCCAAAGGGGTCGATGATCGTGCCGTCGGCCAGCCGCCAGGCGAGGCTGTTGCAGCGAAAATCACGGCGGCCGAGGTCTTCCTCGACGGGCAGCCACGGATCAGACTGAGCCCGGATATCCTTGTGCCCGCGGATGGCTTTGGCCGGAGCCCGATCGGTCCGGGGAAGGGCGACGTCGACGGTCCGGCCGGCCCGGGTGAACTTGATGACCCCGAAGCTTTTTCCGACGAGGTCGACTTTCCCCAGGGGTTCCAGGACCCGGATGATGTCTTCGAGGGGACGGCGGGCGACGAGGAGGTCGACTTCTTCGGAAGGCTTCCGGCGGAGGATGTCCCGGACGAACCCGCCGACCGCGTAGACGTCGCCCCCGAAAAGCCGGACGTAGAGACGCCGGTCGCGCATGTCGAAATCGAGTTTGGCCATGGTCTTCGGGAAATTCCGCGCCTATTATACCGGAAATCGCCTTTCCGTCGATTTATGGTAAAATCTCTCCCAACGCGCATGGAAAAAATCGGCAAGTACGAAATTCTGGGCAAGCTCGGCCAGGGCGGGATGGGCGTCGTATACAAGGCCAAGGATCCGGACATTCATCGCGAGGTGGCGATCAAGACGATCCGCAACGATCAGTTCGCCGAAGGGTGCGATGCGGACAAGATCCTCCGGCAGTTCATGGTCGAAGCCCGGGCCGCCGGCCGGCTCAGCCACCCCCATATCGCCACGATTTTCGAAGTCGGCCGGGACAACGACCTGACCTTCATCGCCATGCAATACATCCCCGGCCAGAGCTTGCGCAGGGCGCTCGAATCGGGGAAACGCTTTTCCCCGCCCGAAGCCGTCCGCTTGATCCTGCCGCTCCTCAGCGCCCTCGGGTATGCCCATCGCCAGGGAATCGTCCACCGCGATGTCAAACCCGACAACATCCTCATCGACGCCGAGGGGCGGCCCGTCCTCGTCGATTTCGGCATCGCGACGATCGAGTCGGCCAACGTCACCAAAACCCGGATGACCTCGGCCACGCCGGCCTATATGTCGCCCGAGCTGATCCTGGAAGGGGAGGTCGACCACCGGACCGACCTGTTCTCCCTCGGGATCATTTTGTTCGAGCTCATCGCCGGCCGCCGTCCCTTCAGCGGCGAGAACATCCCGTCTCTCCTTAACCGGATCGTCAACGAGGAGCCCGGCCGCTTTGACCCGAAATCATCCAAGCCGCCGGAAGGCCTGGAAGCCGTTATCCGGAAATCTCTGGCAAAATCTCCGGCCGACCGGTTCGCTTCGGCCGAGGATATGGCCGCCGCCCTGGAAGCGACGTTCCGGGAGGAAGAGGAGACAATCGTCGTCCGGAGCAAACCGGCGGTTCAACCGACGACGACGACCAAGCGTCTCCCGGCCGGGCCGAAAAGCGGGCTCAAAAACCCGAAATTGGCTTTGATCGCGGCCGGGATGGTCGTCTGCCTCGGCGTGGGAGCCTTGCTTCTCAAATCCGTCTTATTTCCGGCCGTCGAATTCGAATCGCTCGTGGCCATCGCCCCGTTCGAGTATAAAACCGAAGCGGTGCCGAAAAACCTGGTCGAATACGCCCTGGACCGTTCGCTGGCGGCCGCAACAGAGCTTCCGGTCTTGTCCGCCGGCGACCGCCAGGCCTGGGACCGGCAGTCGAGCTCGAGCGCCGGGCCGAACCGCCGGCCCCGGCTCGAGATCCAGGGATCGGTCGAGCCGACCGTGACCGGATACGAAATTAAAGTAACGGCCGTCAGCCGGGGAAAAAAAGTCAACCGGACGTTCGCCTGCAAGGGCCCGCTCGACCTCATTACGGCGCAAATCGACGCCATTCTGGCCTTTTGTGCCGCCCAGTCGGACGGCGATGTCGGCAAAATTTCCGGCAACCGGGTCTTTGCCGACATCTGCACGGCCAACTGGGACGCCCTGACCCATTTTCTCCGGGGCCAGGCGGCCTGGGACAAGCTGATGGCCGACGAAGCCCAAGCCGAATTGAAGACCGCTCTGGAGAACGACCCGGATTTCGGCTTGGCCCGGCTCCGGTTGGCCGAAGTCAAGATGTTCCGGGAGGAACGGACCGAAGCCGAAGCCGAATGCAGATCCGCCTTGGAAAAAGAGAACCGCCTGATCGAATACGACGTCCTCCGGATCAAGGCCATGCTCGCCCGGCTCGAATCCAAGCCGGGCGAAGAAAGATCCTATCTCATGCGCTTGATCGAAGCCTTCCCCTTAAAGAAGGATTACCTGTACGATTTCGCCGAATCCTATTTCCACGCCGGCGACGGAGTGGAAGCCATCCCGTACTACGAGCGGGCCTTGATCCTGGACCCCCAATACGCCCTGGCCCATAACCACATCGCCTTTTGCTTCGCCTGGACGGGAGACCATGACCGGGCCGAGCAGCATCTTCTCGAATACGTGAAGCTGGACAATACGGCCAATTCCTACGACAGTCTGGCCACGGGCTACATGTTCGCCGGCCGGTACGACAAGGCCTTCGAGGCCTTGAACAAAGGGAAAGCCCTCGATCCCAGCCTTGATTACCTTTATGGCAACGAGGCTGTGATCCATCAGCTGGCCGGAGCGCTCGTCAAATCAGGAGATAGCCTGAAAGCCCAGCTCGGCGCCGGCACGCGCGATACGATCCGTTTGAGCGTCGGATTCCGGACGGCTTATAACGCCTGGCTTCGCGGGGATTCGGCTGCGGCCGAGGCGTCCCTCCGGCCCTTGCGCGAGCATTATGCCGCTCCGGCCTTCGCCGGCCGCCTGGACGAATCGCCCAACCTGCCGTTTTGGCTGACGGGAGTCATCGCCGCCGGCCGGAAGGACCAGACTCGTCTCCGGGAGATGACGGCCCGGTTGGAGGAGAAGGTTGTAAAGAACGGTGTCAACGCCACAAATTATTTTCCGATTTATAAGTTTCTCCTTCACTTGAAAGCCCTCCAGGCGAGCCTGGCCGGGGATTCGGCCGGCCTGCTGGCGGGGGTGGAGGAAGCCGAGCGCTTCCGGAAAAAGATGGGGTATTGGAGCTCGCCGTTCCACTTGCCGTATTTTCTGACCGAGATGGCCGGGCTCCTTATGGCTTCGGACGCTTCAGGGACGAAAGCGGCCGCTCTCCTGGACGAGGCCTTGGCCTATAATCCCCAATTCGCTCCGGCCCTTTTGAAGCGAGCCCTTCTCTGGGCCGCCGAAGGGAAGGCGGAAGATGCGGGAAAAGCCCTGGCCGCGGCCCGGACCGCGCTGACCGGGGCCGATCCCGACCTTGTCCTCGTCAAGGAATTAGCCAAGGCAGAAGGCGGGCGGCTCCCGTGAACGCGGTCTTCAGCGTCGAACGGCCGGGTTGCGAACGGACCCGGATCGAGCTCGGAAACACCACATCGATCGGCCGGGCGACGGCCAATACCATTTGTCTCAAGGAAGACGCGGCGGCCTCCCGGCAGCACGCCCTTGTCCGACGCCAGGGCGAAGCGGAGTTCTCCCTGCTCGATCTGGGGAGCGCCAACGGCACCTATCTCAACGAAAAGCTCCTCCTCGTTCCGACCATCCTCAAATCCGGCGATTGCGTCCGGGTGGGAGAGACGATCCTCCGGTTCGAGCTCCACGGCGTCCCCGCCGCCGAGCTCTCCGGGACTCAGACCATCTATGAACGAACCCGGATGGCCGTCCGGATGAGCCAAATGACCATCCTTGTGTGCGACATCCGGAATTTTACCCGGATCGGCGAGCTCCTGGCTCCCGACGTCCTCTCGCGTTTTCTGGGATCCTGGTTCCGGGACGCCTCGGAGGCGATCCTTTCGAGCGGCGGGGTCGTGGATAAATTCATCGGCGACGCGGTGATGGCTTATTGGCCGGTGAATCCGGCCGCTCCTGCGGCCGCGGCTGAAAGCGCTGTGGAAACGGCGGTCATCCTCCACCGCCTGGCGGAAAAGGTCGCTCTTCACGACTATCCTGATTTTCCCTTCCGCGTCGGCGTCGGGATCAACCAGGGTCTCGTGTCCTGCGGAAATGTCGGGGTCCAGTCGGGCCGGGACCTGACGATCATGGGCGACGCCGTAACCCTGGCCTTCCGGCTCGAAAGCGTCTGCAAAGTCAAAAAAGTTCCGATTGTCGTGGGAGCCGAAATCGCCGCCGTCCTCGGCGGGTCGCGGGCCTGGATCCCCCTGGGGGAAGTCCAGCTCAAGGGAAAAACGACAAGCCCGGAAGCGTTCGGGCTGGATGTGGAATTTCATGAATAAGCGATGCCTCGCCGCGGCGGCGTTCCTTGGCCTGCTGGCCGCCGGGAGCGGAGCGGCCGGTCAAAAAGCGAACGACCCGGTTGTTCTGGTCAAGGAAAAGCGGATCGTCGAGGCAACGCCCCAGGGGCTGACGCTCGTTTTCCGGTTGATCCTCAGAAATCCCGCGGCCGCCGCGATCCGCCTTGTCCGGTACGACTACCGGGCGGTTGTCGATGAAACCGAGTACCTCAACATTCAGGTCCCGCTCGAGGATCCGATCCGCGTCGAGCCCCGGAGCGAAACGGTGATCGCCCTTCCGATCCGGCTGAACTATGCCAACCTCTTTCCGGCGGTCCCGGGACTGAAGGACAAGGACCTGGCCTTCTGCTATCTTGCGGGCGGGATGACGTTCGAGGACGAGCGAAAAAGGGAAAAGCGCGTCATGATCGCTTTCTCCAGCGATTTTCCCGTCTATCGCGGCCTGGATTTTGTTCCCACACCCGTCGAAGCCAAATCCCTGACGATCGGCGGGGCGGAAATCGCCACCGGGTTTGCGATCGTCAATCCCAACGGCTTTTCCTTCTCTCTCGAGCGCCTGAGCTATTCCCTTGAGTTAGCAGGATACAAGGCGATCGCGGGAGAGACGGGAGCCGGGGCCAAGGTCGAGGCGAAAGGCCGGAAGGCGTTTTCGTTTCCCTTGATTCTGGACTTTTTCGAAACCGGAGGGGCGGTCTCCGAGGGCCTGAACGCTTCATCCCTCGAGGTCCGGGTATCGGGGGAGACGGAGATTGCGACTCCCTGGGGGCCCTGGAAGATGTCCTTTGACCGGACACTGAAAGTAGCGGTCCGGAAGTGACCTTGCCTTTTTCGGTCGTCAGCCGCCGTTCCCCAAGGGAATGAAAGAGGACACTTGACCGTTTTTCGGCACAACCGGAGGCTTTTCGTCCCGGGGGTGGCCGTCTGGCACGGAAATTGCAATCGTTTTACCGTGAGATCGTAGGAGATTAACGATGAAAAAACGACTGATTGCCGCGATGCTCGTTTTTGGACTGGCCGCCGGAGCGGCTTCGGCCAACATCCTGACGTTTAAGGCGGGATATTTCATCCCTCGTCTGACGGGCAATTTCTGGGATATCGAGTTCGAGAACATGACGTATAAGAAGTCCAGCTTCCAGGATGTCTCCATCGGCATCTCTTTTGAGGCCTTCCTCGGCCGGAGCTTCAGTGTGATCGTCGGGTTCGATGCCTTCCGAAAAACCAAGGCGGCTCTCTATAAGGATTACGGCGGGTTCAACCTGAGCGACGGCGCCTTCGCTTTCCCGGCCGACGAATTCCGGGGCTTCGAGCTCAAGCATTCCATCTCGCTGGCCGCGGCCCCGATTCAGCTTTCTTTCAAGTGGGCCCCGCTGGGACGGAGGGGAAACGTCGTGCCCTACATCGGCGGCGGCGTCCATGCGATGATCTGGAACGTGCGCATGCAGGGGGACATGGTTGATTTCGGCGACGAGTATGTCTACGAAGACCCATGGGGTACGGTTGCCGTTTATCCGGTCTACAGCGTTTATGCCGAGGAGAGCGAAGGCCTTGGCCGCGTTTCCTTCGGGTGGCAGGCCTTCGGCGGATTGATGATCCCGGTCGGCACACGAATGACGGCCGATGTCGGAGTTCAGTATTTCTCCTGCCCGGCGGATCTGGTCAACGCGTTCCAGGGTTTCGACCCGATGGATCTTGGCGGAGTCCAGATCTTCGTGGCCATTAACTACTGGTTCTGATTCCGGATTCTTCGCCAAGACTGGAAAAATAATTCGAAATAGTGGATAATCCCTCCCCGAGGGAAAATCCAGATGTCCGCAACCGTCGTCCGCATTAATCCGAAGCATTATGCGCCTGCGCCGATCCGAAAGATCCGCGATGGAATCCTGTCCGGCGGCATCGTCATCTTCCCGACCGAGACATTCTATGGCTTGGGTTCCAATGCCTTCTCCGCCGAGGGGGTTAAGGCCGTCTATGAAATGAAAAACCGTGACCGGGGAAAACCGCTGTCCGTCGTCGCCGCCGACATCGATGCGGCGATGAGCTGTGCCGACCGCCTCCCCCGGATATTCTATGAGCTCGTCCGGCTGTTCTGGCCGGGGCCCCTGTCCCTCATCGTTTATGCCCGTCCGCTCTTTCCCCAGGAAATGTTGGGGAAGGGGGGCACGGTCGCCCTTCGCGTTCCCGGGATGCCCTGGCTCAGGGATTTCTTGAAGGACTTGGGTGTCCCATTAACGGCCTCCAGCGCCAATATCTCCGGCCAGGGGGAAAACGCCGATTCCTTTAAAATCCTGAGGGATTTCCAGGAAAAGGACGTGACGATTATCGACGGGGGCCGGACGCTCGGCGGGCTCACCAGCACGATCATCGACTTGACCGGGACGACCCCGAAAATCGTTCGAGAGGGCGCGATCCCCATCGGCTGTCTCGCCCCTTATCTCACGTAAGCCCTGTCCCTTCTTCGTCACCCGCGCTGATTGGGAGAGAATCTACTTTACTTTTGCGCCCGCGGGCACGTCCGCCTCGAAGAAGGGGATGGCGGATTTATCCCCGGCCACGGCGGCCAGCAGCATGCCCTGCGATTCCACGCCGCGAATGACCGCCGGCTGGAGATTGGCGATGACGATGAACTTCTTACCGAGGAGCTGTTCCGGCGTGTAGGTTTCGGCCACGCCGGCGACGATTTGCCGTTGCTCGGTCCCGAGGTCGATTCTGAGCTTGAGGAGCTTTTTCGCCCCTTCCACCTTGACCGCCTCGATGACGTGGGCGACGCGGAACTCCATTTTGGCGAATTCGTCGTAGGTCACGAGGGGCTTGGCCGGCGCCGCCGGGACTACCGGCGGAGCCGGAATCGGCGGCTGGGGCGCAGACGGTTGTTCGGGAGTTAGGGGTTTTTGTTCGTCCATGGCGGATTCCTTTGCGGGCTTGGTTTCTTCGGCCAGGAAGGCCTTCAGGTCGACCCGGGGGAACAGCGGCTCCGGGGCCCGGACCGCTTGTCCGAGGCCGGGGGAGTCGAAGGCCAACAGGTCAAACCGGACGTCCCGGACGCTTCCGGATTCGCCCAGATATTCCCAGATTTTTTGCGCCGATCCGGGGAGGACCGGGGCGACGAGCGCTGCTGTCCCCCGGAGCGAGGCCGCCGCCGTGAGCAGGACCCGGGCCAGGCGGGGATGGAGGGCCGGATCTTTATGGAGCTTCCACGGGGCGTTATCGGCCAGGTACTTGTTGACCGCAGTGATGAAGGCCCAGATTTCCTCGAGAGCCTTGTTCAGGGCGTAGGATTCATATTGGGCGATCGCCCGGTCCTTCGTTTCCTCGAAGGCTTTCCGGACATCGGCGTCAGCCGGCTCTTCCGGTCCGGGCTCGGGGATCGTCCCCGCGAAATAGTTCCGGATCATGGTTAAAGCCCGGCTGACGAGGTTTCCCAGGTCGTTAGCCAGGTCGGAGTTGACCCGATGGATGAATCCCTCGTGGCTGAAATTTCCGTCCAGCCCGATGGGGATTTCCCGGAGGAGGAAATACCGGAGCGGATCGGGCCCCATGGCGTGGATGAGGACGTACGGATCCAGGACGTTGCCTTTCGATTTGGACATCTTGGCTTCGTCCTTGAGCCACCAGCCGTGGCCGAAGACGCAGTCGGGAAGAGGCAGGTCCGAAGCCATGAGGAACGCCGGCCAGAACACGGCATGGAAGCGGAGAATATCCTTGCCGATCAGGTGGATGGAAGCCGGCCAGAATTTTTTAAAGAGAGCCGGGTCCCGGTCGTAGCCGATTCCGGTGACATAATTATGGAGGGCATCGAACCAGACATAGATCGAATGGGCCGGATCGCCGGGCACGGGGATGCCCCACTTGACCGTCGTCCGGGTGATGCTCAGGTCCTTGAGGCCCCCCCGGACGAAGCTGGTCACTTCATTCATCCGGCTCTGAGGCCGGACAAATTGGGGATGGCTCGCATAATGGTCGAGGAGTTTCTGCTGGTAGGCCGAGAGACGGAAAAAATATGTTTCCTCGGAAACGACTTGGGCTTTCCGGCCGCAGTCCGGGCAGATTTTCGTCCCGTCCTTCTCCAGGGCGATATCTTCAGTCAGGAAATTTTCGTCCGAGACGCAATACCAGCCTTTATATTCACCCTTATAGATGTCGCCCTTGTCGAGGAGGATCTGAAAGAGCTTCTGAACGCCCTTTTCGTGGAGGTCCATCGTCGTCCGGATGAAGAAATCCGGTTCGCAGTCGAGGGCCTTCCAGAGATCGAAGAACCGGACGACGACCCGGTCGGCCCAGGCCTTCGGATCGACGCCATGCTCGGCTGCCGCTTTTTCCACTTTCTGGCCGTGCTCGTCGGTTCCGGTGAGGAAAAAGACCTCCCGACCGCTCATCTTCATAAACCGGGACAGGGCGTCGGCGATGATGGTCGTGTAGGCATGGCCGATGTGGGGAACGTCGTTGACGTAATAGATCGGCGTCGTGACGTAAAACGGAGGTTTAGACTTCTTTTCCACTGGAAAATCCTCCCCGGATCAGGGAAATGGCTTCGAGACGGGTCACCGCCTTGGTCCGGAACTGCCCCCGGACGGCCGATGTGACGGTGATCGACTTGGGCTTCTTGGCCCCGCGCATGGAGACGCACATGTGCTCGGCTTCGATGACGACGATGACCCCGAGGGGGTCGAGATGCCCCATGATGATGTCGGCGATCTGCTTGGTCAGCCGCTCTTGGACCTGGAGGCGCCGGGAAAGCGTTTCCACCACCCGGGCGATTTTCGAGAGTCCGACGATCCGCCCGCCCTTGGGGATGTAGGCGACGTGGGCCACGCCGGCGAACGGCAGCATGTGATGTTCGCACATCGAATACAGGGGAATGTTTTTTATTAAAACCATCTCGTCGTGCTTTTCCTCGTGAACGCAGCGGAGATGGTCTTCGGGATTTTCGTGGAGACCGCCCAGAATTTCGGCGTACATCCGGGCCACTCGTTGGGGTGTGCCCCGGAGGTCCGGACGATGGGGGTCCTCGCCCGCGCCTTCCAGGATCAGGCGGACGCCACGCTCGATTTTAGCGAGGTCCATGCCCTTGGTTTTAGGTTTCGGTGTCATGGCATTTTATCCTTTGATCCGGGCGTCGGCGGCCGCGGCCGCCCGCCGGATCACGTCCTTGAGGGGAATCTTTTCGGCTGTGGCCAGGGCCAGGCAATCCTCGTATTCCGGCTGGGCGTTGATCACCCGGCCGTCCAGGAGAGCCGTTTTGACCCGGATCGGGCGCCCTTCCAACCGGATGGTTTCCGTTCGGCGGACGAGAGCCCGGCGCTCGACCGGAAAATACCGCAAGCCGATCGTCGGGGTTTCGGCGAAAACCGCGGCGACCAGCGATTCGAGGACGGCGGCTTCGGCCAAGACAGTCAGCTTCGTCGCCAACCGGTTCTTTTTCATGACGATGGGCGTCAGGTACACGTCCAGGGCGCCCTTCTCCAGGGCCCGGTCCATGAAGGAAGCCAGGACCTGGGGGTTGGCGTCATCGATCGTCGCTTCCAGGATATACACCCGCTTGTCGGGGGAGAAGTCCCGGCGGTCGCCGTAAAAGACGCGGAGAATATTCGGAATCGCATCGAGGTCGCGGCCGCCGGCCCCGCATCCGACCCGGTCGTACGTCAGCTCCGGGAAGGAAACGAATTTCGTCGCCAGAGTTTTGACCAGGGCCGCCCCGGTCGGAGTGACGAGCTCATAGGCGGCATGGGCCGAATAAACGGGGACGCCCTTGAGGATTTCGGCCACCGCCGGCGGCGGGACCGGGAGCACGCCGTGAGAGGTGCGGACCGAGCCGGACCCGACGTTGAGGGGTGAGGCGTAAAATTCGCCGATCCCCAGGCGGTCGGCCAGCCAGCACGTCCCGAGAATATCGACCAGGGCATCGTCGGCTCCGGCCTCGTGGAGGTGGACATCGTCGAACGTCTCGCCGTGAACCTTGGCTTCGGCTTCGAACAGCATTCTGAAGACGGCCAGGCCGCGTTCCTTGACCGGCGCGGGCAGGGCCGCTTTTTTGATCAAACCGGCGATATCCTTGAACCGGCGGGCGTGGGAGCCGTGGCCCTGGATTTCAACGTCGACCTTGAGGGCCCGGAGATGGGATCGCTCGACCTCGCGGACCTTGATTCGAACGGGGAGGCCGAGGCCGTTGACGGCCGCTTTGAACGCGGCCGGGGAGACGCCGAGGTCAAGGAGGGCGCCGAGGCACATGTCCCCGCTCAATCCCGAGGAGGCGTCCAAATAGGCGTATTTCATGGTGGTTGTCCTGCCGGACCGCCCGTTCGGAGGGCGGTTCGCAATTCGTAACGATAGCATAAATGCGAAAGCATGGGTAGCGCGGACTCCCTTGGAGGGGAACCCGATAGGGGTTCCCCTCCAACGTTCGCTTCGCTCTCTGCCTCCTCTCCGAGGTGACCTTGCGCCATGACTCATCATAGGGTGCGGACACAATGTATTGATTTTGATGATAGGGAAGTCTGGGACCCCTGCCGCTGCGGGTGGGCATTCCGCGTCACCCGGAACCGATGGGCCAAAATCGCACTCCTACCCATGACTTTCGCATTCGGGGGGACAGGAAGATGAAGAAGTGGGGAAAAACCGAGTCTTTCTCTATGAATTTGACTCAACCGGAGGGAAAAGTTATCTTTAATCTTCCCATAAGGAGCCCTCATGAGCCCAAAGAAGGCCGCTAATGCTTCCCTGAAAAAATCGAAACCCGCCCATAAACCCGAGCCCCCCCGGGCCGAAATCGGCATTCTAGGCGGAACGGGATTGTACGAGATTGACGGCATCCATGACCTGAAAGAAATCCGGTTGAAAACGCCCTGGGGTTCCCCCTCGGACGAATTCATCCTCGGGACGCTGGAAGGCCGCCGGGTCGCCTTCCTCAGCCGCCATGGCCGGGGCCACAAGTTCAGCCCCTCGGAAATCAATTACCGGGCCAATGTTTACGGATTCAAGATGCTCGGGGTCGACCGGCTGATCTCGGTCAACTCGGTCGGCTCGCTCCGCGAGGACATCCGGCCCCGGGACATCGTCTTCGCCGACCAGTTCATCGACAAGACCAAGCGCGACAGCACCTTTTTCGGCGAGGGCTGCGTCGCCCACATATCCCTGGGCGATCCCGTCTGCCCCCAGCTGTCCAATCATTGCCACAAAATCGCCTCCGGGCTCGGCATCCGCTCGCGCCTCGGGGCCACCTATGTCTGCATGGAAGGCCCGGCTTTTTCGACCCGGGCGGAATCCAAGATGCACCGGATTTGGGGCGGCGACCTGATCGGCATGACCGCGGCGACCGAGGCGAAGCTGTTTCGCGAAGCGGAAATCTGCTACACGACGATGAACCTGGCCACCGACTACGACACCTGGCGGCAGGACGACGAAGGCGTCACAGTCGGGATGATCTTCGAAAACCTGCGGGAGAACATCTCCAAGGCCAAGGAAATCATCCGGAAAGCCCTGGGGACGCTCCCGCCCCACGACGACTCCGCCTGCGGCTGCCGCCACGTCCTCGCGGCGGCGGTCGTCACCGCGGCCACCCACGTCCCTCCGGCGACGAGGAAAAAGCTCGCCCTCTTCGTCCCCGAGTACCGGGGCCGCTGATGAGCCTGGTCATCGTCGGGTCGGTCGCCTTCGATACGATCGAAACGCCGGACGCGCGCCGGGAGCGCATCGTCGGCGGGTCCTGCACCTACAGCGCCCTGGCCGCGAGCTTTTTCACCAAGCCGAAAATCGTCGCCGTCGTCGGAGAGGATTTCCCCCCGGAAACGGCCGCGCTCATGAAAAAACGGGGCATCGATCTCAAAGGTTTAAGGATCGTCCCGGGAGGCAAGACGTTCTTCTGGGAAGGCCGGTACGGCGACGACCCGAATCAGCGCGACACCCTGCGCCTGGACTTGAATGTCTTCGGCGATTTTCAGCCGACTCTGCCCCCGTCCTACCGGTCGCCCGACATCCTCTTCCTGGCCAACATCGGCCCGAGTCTCCAGGAACACGTCCTGTCTCAGGTCAAGCGCCCCCGCCTGGTGGCGATGGACACGATCCGCCACTACATCGAGACCGAGCCGGCCGCTCTTGACCGGGTTCTCCGCAAGACCGACGTCTACTTCGCCAACGACGAGGAAGCCCGCTTGATGACCAACGAACGGAACCTGATCCGGGCCGGCCGCCTTCTCCTGGAACGCGGGCCCCGCTTGGTCGTCCTGAAAAAAGGGGAGCATGGGGCTTTGGTTTTCGGAAAGGATTCGCTCTTTGCCATCACGGCCCATCCCTGCGAGGGGGTTGTCGACCCGACCGGGGCCGGCGACAGCTTCGCCGGCGCCTTCCTCGGCTTTTTGGACCGGGCCGGCGACTTCCGGGCCTCCTCCATCCGGCGGGCCGCCGTTTTCGGAAGCGTTCTGGCCTCATTCACGATCGAGGATTTCGGCATCGAGCGCCTCGCGACGTTGAAACCGGCCGAGATCGAAAATCGGTTCGCCTTTTTAAAGAAGGTTGCGTCCATCTGATTTCGTATTCATCTCTTTTGGGAGGTTGACATGACGATGATTCCTCCGCCCGTCGAACCGTTCCGGATTAAAATGATCGAATCCATCGGCCGAACCACCCGGCGGGAGCGCGAGAAGCTCCTCCGGGCCGCCGGATTCAACGTGTTCGGCCTGCCCGCCGAAAAAGTCGGGATCGACCTCCTGACCGATTCAGGCACGTCGGCCATGAGCGACCGGCAGTGGGCCGGGATCATGATGGGCGACGAGTCCTACGCCGGAGCCCGGAGCTTCTACCGGTTTGAAAAGGCGGTCCGGGACCTCTTCGGATACGCGTTCGTCATCCCGACCCATCAAGGCCGGGCGGCCGAACGGATCCTCTTCGAGACCATCCTCGAAAAGAACAGTTGCGTTCCGAGCAACATTCACTTCGATACGACCCGGGCCAACATCGAGTTCCGGAAGGCGAAGGCCGTGGATTTGGCCGGGGCTTGGGCCTACGACCCGGACGTCGATCTGCCCTTCAAGGGCAATATGGACGTCGATAAACTTGAGGCCTTCCTCGAAAAAAACGGCCGCCGCGTCCCGGTCGTGATGCTGACCGTGACCAATAACAGCGGGGGAGGGCAGCCCGTTTCCATGGCCAACATCGAGCGGGTTTCGGCCGTCTGCCGCCGCCGGAAGATTCCTTTCTTTTTCGACGCCTGCCGGTTTGCCGAAAACGCCTGGTTCATCAAGCGCCGGGAAAAGGGATACGAGCGCTGGTCGGTCCGGGACATTGCCCGCAAAATGTTCTCCTTCGCCGACGGAGCGACGATGAGCGCCAAGAAAGACGCCCTGGTGAATATGGGCGGCTTCGTCACGCTCAACGATCCGGATCTGGCCGTCCGGCTCAAAACCACCCTCATCATCGGCGAGGGCTTTGTGACGTATGGCGGCCTTTCGGGCCGCGACCTCGAAGCGATCGCCCAGGGGCTGACCGAGGTCCTGGACGAATCCTACCTCGAGCACCGGACCGCCCAGGTCGCCTACCTTGGCAGCCTCCTGGATGAAGCCGGCGTGCCCTGCATCAAACCGGCGGGCGGCCACGCGATCTACGTCCTGGCCGACAGGCTCCTCCCTCATCTTCCCCGGGACAAGTATCCCGGTTGGGCTTTGTCAGTGGCCCTCTATCGCGAAGCCGGGATCCGGACGGTCGAGATCGGCGGCGTGATGTTCGGCCATAAAGACCCGAAAACCGGGCGGCAGGTTTTCCCGGCCCTGGAGCTGGTCCGGCTGGCGATCCCCCGGCGGGTTTACACCGCTTCGCACCTGAAGTTTGTCGCAGAAGCCCTGGCGGCGATCGCCCGGAGACCGGAGCGGGTGAAAGGGGTTCGGATCGTCGAGGAACCCCGGTTCCTGCGCCATTTTACCGCCCGTTTCGAAGAAATTTGACTTCTCTGATATAATCGCGACGACGGTACAGGAATTCGGCTTCTCCCGTTTTCCGGAGGATGGCGCCGATGACCTTTCAGTTCTCGCCCTGGATTCCGGTTCTCCTGCTCGGGGCCGTGGTTTCCGCGGCCCTGGCTGTTTTCAGTTGGCGGCGCCGGCGGTCTCCCGGGGGTATGTGGTTCGTCCTCTTCATGGCCGCCCTGGCTTGGTGGCAGCTTTTTGAAGCCCTGGTCCTCCTCGTCGTTCCGCTTGGGCTCAAGATGCTGTTTGCCCAGTTGATGTTTTTCGGAGTGACGACCGTCGCTCCTCTCTTTTTCCTGTTCTGCTTCGATTACCGGGAGCTGCAAATCCATCTTTCTCCGGCGACCCGGGCCGTCTTGTGGATCGTTCCGGTCTTCGCCACCGCCCTGGCCTTCACCAATTCCTCCCACCACCTGATCTGGTTGCCCCTTACGCCGGTGGCCGGAACGTCGCTGTCGATCTATAACTTCCCTCCCGGTCCGGCCCTCTGGTTTCTCGTCGGATATTCCTATGCCCTCCTTCTTGGGGCGACCGTGCTTTTGTCCGGTCTCCTGGTCAAAACCCAGAAGCAGGTCAAGCGCCAGGCGATCTGGATCATTCTCGGAATTCTCGCCCCTTGGGCGGGGAATCTGATCTATCTTCTCGGTCTGGGTCCGGCGGCCGTCGATGCGACGCCGGTGGGATTCATCTTCTCGGGAATTCTCTTCTCCCGGAGTCTGTTCCGTCACCGCCTCCTCAACATCACCCCGGTCGCCTACGGAAGCGTCTTCGATTACATGACGGATGCGGTCATTGTCTTCGACCGGGATCACAAGGTCGTCGAGGCCAATCCGGCGGCCGGAATTCTCTTCTCCGTTTCCAAGGAAGATTACGGCCGGCCGCTCGAAAATATCCTGGCCTCCTGGCCCGAATACCGGGACCGGGTGGCCACGGTCATTCCCTTGTCTGGAACCCGGTCCCTTCAGAGCCGGAGGGGCGAGGACTGGCTGGAGACCCGATTCTTCCATATCTATGACCGCACCGGAGAAATCAAGGGCGGGTATCTTCTGGCCCGGGACATCTCCGAAAGCAAGCGGGCGGAGGAAGAGCGGACGGCCGCTCAGGAGCGCATTCAGCTCCAGCGGAAGGTCCTTCTCCAATTTTCCTTGTCTCCGGCCGCCGCCGATGGGGATTTCCCCGCCGCTATACGGGAGATCACCGAAACGACCGCCCGGACGCTCGGGGTCGAGCGCGTCGGCATCTGGCTCGGAAGCGCCGAGATCGGCCATATCCGCTGTCCGGACGTTTTTGAGAAATCCAAGGAGAGTCACTCCCCGGGCCCCGTTCTCGAAGCGGCCTTGTATCCCCGCTATTTCGAAGCCCTGCACCGGGACCGGATCATCGACGCCGTCGATGTCCATGCCGATCCCCGGACCCGGGAATTCTCCGGAGACTATTTTCGTCCGCTCGGCATCGGATCGCTCGTGGACGCCGCGATCCGCGTGTCGGGATCGGTCATCGGCCTGGTGAGCTGCGAGCACGTCGGCAAGCCGCGCCGCTGGCTCCCCGACGAGATCCGATTCGTCGCTGAAGTCGCCGATGCGACGGCCCATGCCTACGCCAATTGGGAGAGGCGGAAAATCGAAGATGCCCGCAGGGAGAGCGAAGAACGATTTCGGCTGCTGGTCGAGGGCGCGCCCGACGGGATCTTCGTCCAGGCCTTGGGCAACTTCGCTTATGTCAACGCGGCGGCGGTCCGTCTCTTCGGGGCGAATTCGGCCGGGGAGCTTTTAGGAAAGCCCGTCCTTGACCGCATCCCTCCCGATAACCGGGAGCAGGCCCGGCAGCGGTTCGAGCAGATGAACACGACTCAGAATCTCGTCCCCCGGTTTGAGGAAGAGCTCCTTCGGCTCGATGGAACCTCGATTCCGACGGAAACCGCGGCCGTGCCCGTCCGGTACCGCGGCCTCGACGGAGCCCTGATCTTCGTCCACGACATCACCCGCCGGAAGGAAGCGGCCAACGCCCTCCGGGCGTCGCTCGAGGAGAAGGTCGTCCTCATCCGGGAGATCCAGAACCGGGTGCGGAACAATATGCAGATGGTTTCCTCGCTTCTCAACCATCAGGCTGGAGCTTTTTCGGATCCGGCCTTGAAGAGCGCCTTCCGGGCCAGCCGGGACCGGATCAAGGCGATCACCCTCGTCCACGAGCGCTTGTACCGGTCGGGGGATCTGGCCCGGATCGATTTCGGCGAGTATGTCCAGAACCTGGTGGTCCACCTCTTCCAGGTCTACCAGGTCGATCCCGACCGGATCCATTACGCGTTCAAGATGGATCCGTCCCGCTTCGATGTCAACGTGGCCATCCCGCTGGGGTTAATCGTCAACGAGCTTGTCCTCAATGCCCTTCAACACGCGTTTCCCGCGGACCTTCGGGGAAAGATCTTCATCCGCCTGACGAAAACCGGCGAGCGTTTCCACACCCTTGAGATCAGCGACGACGGCGTCGGGATCCCCGGCGCATTTAACCTGACGAAGGCCGAGACCCTGGGCTTTCAGCTCGTCGGGATGCTCATCGAGCAGATCGGGGGGGCGGTCAAGGTCATGACGAAGCCCGGAACGTCATTCACCATCACCTTTCCGGATCGATTGAGGGATGACGCGGTCGACTGAAAAGATGCGACGCGGCGTCAGAGCCGGTAAAACCACATCAGCGGGAGCCAGAGCTGGTGCCCGTAGGGCAGGGGCTTGTGGTTGACCAGGATTTCGGTTTTCTCCGATTCATGAACCAGGTTGAACAGGTCGAAGAGGTCTTCGACTTCGGCCGGGGTGTAGACGGCCGAATGGCGGATCCATTCTCCCTCGCCCTCCTCCCGGTAGGTCGGATTCCGCTTGGCCATCATGACCGCTTTGGGATAGCGGGGGTCGGCCGTATGGCCGAAGACGACCGTGATCCGGAAGGACTTGGCCGTCGGGCTCGGATGGAGGATGTCGTCGAGCTTCTCTTGGGAGGCACGGTCCGTTTCCATAATTCTATTTTACTCGAAAACGGGATTTTATTATAGAATACTCCGCATGAAGCGGGCGATTGCCTTCAGCCGTTCCCCCCAAAGGAGGACCTCATGACCGAATCCCGG
>Ga0105099_10000437_pt1 | contig 28583 bp, 20 predicted proteins | sample PPLLak3cmMay2015_2_FD_79138 | JGI IMG/M metagenome (GOLD analysis project Ga0105099, IMG submission 79138) | Freshwater sediment microbial communities from Prairie Pothole Lake near Jamestown, North Dakota, USA - PPLs Lake P8 Core (1) Depth... | ecosystem: Environmental > Aquatic > Freshwater >... | reverse complement strand
TTCCCTTCAGCTTTTTTGCACCGAACACCGCTCCCAGACCCAGGCGGCCGAAATGGCGGTAGGTCTCTGTGATCACCCCGGCGTAGGCGACCTGCCGCTCTCCGGCCCGTCCGATGCGCATGATCGAGCGGATACCAGCTCCCTCCTCGTTTTCCCGGATGACCCGGCCGGCGGTGAAACTGGAAGAAGTCCCCCAGAGGGCCGAGGCATTGCGGAAGTGGACCCGATTGCCATGGATAGCCAAATATACCGGGAGGTCGCTGCGGCCGCGGATCACCACCGCGCCATACCCGGCCATACGCAAGGCGACGGCGCTCCGGCCGCCGCAATGGCTTTCCCCCAGATTGCCGGTCAGGGGGGAGCGGAACATGGCCACCGTTTTCGAGGCCAGAGGGAAGAGGCCGGTCAACGGCCCCACCGCGAGGATGATCGGATTCTCGGCGCCGAGAGGGTCGCAGCCGGTCGGGCACTCCTCATCTAGCAGAACGGCGGCGGCTCCGGTCCCCCCCAGGTGGGAATCGAACAGGTCGGAGCGGGAAGCAATGCGGTATTCCCTCCGGGTCAGGTCAATATACAGCACATCATTCAATCGGCCGATCGCGCTCATGCCTGCCCCATCCCCCTCCGGAGTTCCTTGGCCAGGACCTGGTACGGGCAATAGGTCACACAGTAGCCGCAATGGATGCAGATCAAGGGCTTGTCGCGATCGTCATCCCAGAAGACCGCCCGGATGGTGCACTCGCGCCGGCAATTCCCGCAGCCGATGCAGCGCGGGGCATCGAGGACAACGCCGCCGCCGGGGCGGAGTTTCAGGGCGCCGGTCGGGCAGACCTTGGCGCAGGGCGGGTCGCTGCAGGCGCGGCAGACGACGACAGTGAAACCGCGCGACATCCCGCCGGCGGAGCGGACCTGGATGCAGCTGCGGGCGATCCCGGGGGATTTCTGCCTGCGTGAACAGGCGAACATGCAACACTGGCAGCCGACACACTTGTTGGCGTCCCTGACCGCCAGTCTCGAGAGTTTCACTTCCCGGGAAGTATCATCCACGTTCATCCGCCTTCTGAAAGAAATCCATCTGTATTTAATCACCGGCCTCCTTCTCTGTCAATACCACCAGCAGTCATCCCATATTGACTATTGGGACAAATGCCGGTATCATGGCAAAATGTCAAAAAACCTCTTTTCGGATCGGGGATTCTCTGTCCGGAAAAATCAAAACCAGGAGGCGCCGTATGTTGCACGGACCGGCAGTTGAGATTGGAAAAGATGAATCGATCCCAAAAAAAACGCGTTTGGGGCTCATCATGTTCATTATCTACATGATCGTATATGCGGGATTTGTGTTTATCGGCATGACCTTCCCCAAAGCAATGGGGACTCAAATCATCCTCGGTTTGAACCTGGCTTTTCTTTACGGGATGGGGTTGATCCTCCTGGCTGGAATCATGGGGCTGGTATACAATCACGCCTGCACCCGCTATGAAAACAAGCTCAACCAGGGAGACCAGAAATGATCTATCAAGTATCCCCAATCGCGATCGTCATTTTTCTCATTTTCGTAGCTTCGGTCCTGGGGCTCTCATTTTTCTTCGCCCGTAAGGCCAAATCGGCGAGTGGCTATTATGCCGCCGGCGGCCAGATCCACTGGGCTGTGAACGGCATCGCCTTCGCCGGAGATTACCTCTCCGCCGCCTCCTTTTTGGGTATTTGCGGCATGATCGCCTTTTACGGTTATGACGGATTCCTCTACTCGATCGGCTATCTGGCCGGCTGGGTGGTGGCTCTTTTCGTGGTCGCCGAACCCTTGAAACGGATGGGGAAATACACCTTCGCCGACGCTCTGGACGCCAAATTCAATTCACGCGGCATTAAGTTGACGGCGGCCATCAGCACGCTGGTGGTCTCGATCTTCTACTTGATCCCCCAGATGGTCGGCGCCGGTGCCCTGGTCACGCCTTTACTCGGGCTGCCCCACTGGGTCGGTGTTCTCATCGTCGGTTCGGTCGTCATCCTGATCGTGGCCACCGCCGGGATGACCTCGACCACCTACGTCCAATTTATCAAAGGCGCCTTGTTGATCTGTTTTTCGCTGGCGATCGTCATCTTCCTGCTGAACAAGGGATTAAAAAAGACTCCCAACGACGACTACCACCGATTCATCACCCTGCCGGTGACCGTGGCCGGCGGAACCGTAACCGAAGTGGCCGATGGGACCTACCGCATCGCCGGACAACACCAGGAAAAAGGGCTGACCTTCGTCAAACTGGAAAAAGCCGGAATTCCCTCCTGGTGGAAATTGACCGCCGATGAATCCGCTCCGGCCCTCGAAGAAACCCTCTCCATCGTCGTGGAAAAATCGGGCGAAACCCTTTACAACGGCGCTCCCAAGGAAGCACGCAAATTCTTCCAGGTCGGCCACCTGAGCAAGATCGTCGTCGACGGCAAGGAGGTCGAGGCCACCGGCCCCGTTGGCCCCTTCGAATACATCAAGCGGATCGAAGATGCCGAGATCGTCCGCTTCAGTAAAACAGCCTTTTCCTTCCGGGGAGAGGCGGTCACCCTGTATCACCAAACCCCCACCTCCGGCAAGGAGATCATGAAACCCGGTCTGTACTACAAGTTGGACAAGGGTTCCACCTTCTGGTCGCGGCTCGATTTTCTGTCGCTCATGCTGGCCCTGTTCCTGGGGACCTCCGCCCTCCCCCACATTCTCATCCGCTACTATACCGTTCCCAGTCAGCGCGCCGCCCGAAAATCGACCATCGTGGCTATCGCCTCGATCGGCTTCTTCTACATCCTCACCCTTTATATGGGCACCGGAGCCATGATCAACGGCTGCCTGGACGTGCAGGATTCGAACATGTCGGCCCCGTTATTGGCAAAGACATTCGGCATCACCCTCTTCTCGATCATCTCGGCCATCGCCTTCGCCACCATTCTGGGGACGGTCAGTGGTTTGATCGTCGCCGCCTCGGGCGCTGTCGCCCATGATCTGATGGACAAATACCTGAAAATCGAGATGACCGAAAAAGCCAAGGTGCGGGCCGGGCGGTTGGCCGCGGTCGCCGTGGGTATCGTGGCCATTGTTCTGGGGATCATCTTCGAAGGGCAGAACGTCAACTTCTTGGTCGGCCTGGCCTTCGCCATCGCCGCTTCGGCAAACCTCCCCGCCATTTTCATGTTGCTCTTCTGGAAGAAGACGACCGCCCGGGGGATCGCCTGGGCAATCAGCGTCGGCATGGTGGCCTCTTTGGCGATCATCCTCCTCTCCCCGACTATGTTCGAAATCTACGGACTTCCACCCGCACAAGCCCCCATCCCCCTGCGCAATCCCGGCATCATATCCATTCCCCTGGGGTTCATCACCCTGATCGCCGCCTCCCTGTTGACCAAAAAAAAGCGGACCCAGGAATCATAAAAAGAGGTATATATGACCATTAAAAAAGTTTTTCTCGCTTTTCTGCTCATCATGACAGCGTTTCACTTATGCGCCGAGGAGGAGGCGCCGAAGTTCGGCATCACCTTCTCCGGTTTCGTGAAAAACGATTTCTTCTACGATACCCGGCAGACGGTAACCATTCGTGAAGGCCACTTCCTGCTCTATCCGGCCGGGGAGAACCTGGATGCTAACGGCAGCGACATCAATGCCACACCCAGTTTCAATTTCCTTTCCATCCAAACTCGCCTGACCGGCACGATCACCGCCCCCGACGCCTTCGGCGCCAAAGTGAAAGGGGTAATCGAGGCCGACTTCTTCGGCAACGAAAACGCCGCCTTCGTCGACGCCAACGGCTTCCGCCTGCGCCATGCCTATGCCCAGTTATCCTGGAAGAATACCCATCTCCTCTTCGGCCAGTATTGGCACCCGCTGTTCATCCCCGCCTGTTTTTCCGACGTCATTTCCTTCAACACCGGCGCCCCGATCCAGCCGTTTTCCCGGAATCCCCAGATCCGCATTGTCCAGAAGTTCAACCGCTTCAGCCTGATCGGCGCCCTGACCGCGCAACGCGATTTTACCAGCCCGGGCGGCTCGAACGTCCAGAGAAATGCAGGCTTACCCGAAATTCATCTCCAGGTGCAATACGAAAGCATACCGGAACAGGGCAGATCCGAATTCCTCGCCGGCATCGGTGCCGGGTACAAATCGCTCAAGCCTCTGCTCTACACCGAAGCAGCGGCGGGTAAATTCGCCACCGACGAGACGGTCGGCAGCTTTTCCCTGACCGCTTTCGCCCGGCTCAAGGCCCCCTCGTTCACCTTGAAAATCCAAGGGGTATACGGCACAAACCTCTTCGATCTGATCATGCTCGGCGGGTATGCTGTGCACGAGTTGACCGATGCAGCGACCGGCAGCGTTTCCTACACGGCATTGAAAACGCTATCAACCTGGGCCGAATTCATCACTCATGGAAAAAATATTCAGTTTGGCTTATGGGGCGGATACACCCGGAATCTGGGAGCAACCGACTCGATCGGAGCCTACTCCGACCGGATCGGAGGCACCCTGGCTACCGTCCGTGGAGCCAATATCAAGAGCATATTGCGGATTTCGCCCCGGATCGTATTCGTCTCGGGAAAATTCAATTTTGCCTTCGAGACCGAATATACCAGCACCGCCTATGCCGACCAGGACGAGACGGGAACCCTGTTCCGCGATGAATTCGGCGTGATCACCAAAACCAAACCGGCCAGCAACCTTCGCCTCCTCTTCGCCGTCATTCTCCGTTTCTGATATTTCCACCGACCACTCTTCGGGGCAGGAGCCATGAAAATCGGGTTTGTCGGCGACATCCACGAAGATGTGAAAAGTCTGCTGGAAGCCCTGCGACTACTGGAAAAGCGGAACTGTGACGAGATCGTCTGTCTGGGCGATATCGTCGGTTTCGACGTCCGCCATTATCGGTACCTGTCGAGCCGGGACGCCTCCCGCTGTATCGGGCTCGTTCGAGAGAACTGCCGGTATGTGCTGGCTGGCAACCACGACCTATTCGCCATCCGCAAACGGCCGCGATCGACCAGCGGATTCGAGTTCCCCGAAGAGTGGTACCGACTCGACTATGCCGAGCGAAAAAGACTGGCCGCAAACCAGGTCTGGCTGTTCGAACAGCAGGAGCTTTCCCCTCTCCTGACCGCCTCCGACCGGGAGTACCTCGACTCGCTCCCCGAATTCACTGCCGCCGAATTCGGGGGCCTGCGGGTGTTGCTCACCCATGAGGTGGTTCCCGACTCCACCGGTTCTCTGACCTGGAGGCCAAAAAATCACTGGGATTTCCGCCACCACTTCCGGTTCATGCGCGAGAATCGATGCCATCTCGGCATTTCCGGGCACCTTCATCCAAACGGTCTGGGAGTTGCCCGATCGGACGATTTCCAGATTTTTTCCTTCCGGACTTACCCGATCGGTTCCGATCTGGTACAATATATTTGTCCATGCACGGCCCACTCATCCAGCCGCAACGGATTCCTGATGCTGGACACGGCACGCATGACCATGGAGGCGGTGGCGATGAAATCGAGAAGGTATCAGATCGATTGCTTCCGATGAAACAGCCCCACGCGCCGATCAACGCCCGGAAGTTCTTTCTGACCATCATTGTCCCTACCCTGTTGACCATCGGTCTGTTCATCGTGCTCATCTTCCGCTTCCTCATCCCCTATTTCGAACAGAACCTCCTGACTCAGAAAAAAGGGATGATCCGGGAGTTGATCAACGCCGCCGTCAGTATCGCCGGGAATTACCGGTTAGAAGAGCAGGCGGGAACAATGACCACAGCGGAAGCCCGGGACCGGGCTATCGCCCAGATCAAAGCCATCCGCTACGGAGTCGAAAACAAGGATTATTTCTGGATCACCGACATGCACCCGCGTATGATCGCCCATCCATACCGTAGCGACCTGAACGGCCACGATCTGAAAGGCTTTACCGATCCCAAAGGCAAATATCTCTTCGTGGAAATGGTCCGGGTCGTCCGCCTCCAGGGATCGGGGTATGTCGATTACATGTGGCAATGGATGGACGACCCGGCACGGATCGTTCCCAAAATCTCCTATGTCCGTGAATTCACCCCTTGGGGGTGGATCATCGGCACCGGTATCTACATCGAGGATATCCGTCATGAGATCGCCGCCATCAAACAGCGATTGGTCGCCGTTTCTCTGTTGATCTCCTTTCTGTTGGCTCTGTTGCTGACCTTCATCGTCCGTCAGAACCTGCGGGCGGAAGTCAAACGGTCGGAAGCCGAAGCCGACCTGTTCCAGTCGCGGGAAAAATACAAGGCGCTGGTCGAGGCCTCGACCGAAGGGACATGGATGATCCTGGCGGGTCGGACGATATTCACCAACAAAAAACTGGACGAGATCCTTCCCGGCGTGGAAAGCCATCCCATCAGCGATGACCTGCATGAGGTCATCACCCCCGACCGTCCCGAAGACCGCCGTCTGATCACCGAATTCAGCCGCGGAGAAACCTCCTTTCTGCAATTGGAAACCAAGGTGGCCACCGGTACCATACAACCGGTTGCGGTTCTGCTCTCGATCTCTAAAATTGTCCTGTCAGAAAAACACGGTTATATAGTCATCCTCAAGGAATTGGGCCGAAAAGGGACGCGCCCTGGAGACACAATCGCTTCGGAGAATCCCTGCGGAACCCTCACCGATTCTCTGGGTATGGGATACTTCCGGGCCACCACCGGCAAGAAGGGACGCTTTCTTGCCCTCAATTCCAGCGCCGCCCGGATGCTCGGGTTTACCGAACCCGAGGAAATCAATCATACCTCTCTCTTCGACCTGATCGCCGACCGGCGAGAGTGGAAGGCTCTGACCAGCCAACTCACAGATCAGGGAATGACAAAAAGGTTCCCCCTAAGGATTCGGTCGAGGTCCGGAGCCATCCATGAGGTCCTGGTTTCAGCCAGACTCAACCACGACGACCAGGGAGGAATCATCTCCACCGAAGGAGTGATCGAGGATGTCAGTGAGCAACGAAAACGCGAACGGTCCGGAGAAGTGGTCCGGTCCGATATTGCTTCGCTTTTGCTCAACTTCCGGCGACCGAGCGGACAGATCTGCCGCGAGGCGGTTTCCTGCCAGGCTGACCTTGCGATCCAGGAAGCGGCTGCCCTGATGGCCCGCCATCGGGTGAATGCCTTGATCGTCAAGCCGCCTGCCGGGATCCCGGTCGGCATCGTTACCGATTCCGATCTCCGCAACCGAGTGATCGCCGCGGGGATTCGACCCGATGTCCCTGTTTCCAGGGTCATGAGTGCGCCTCTGTACAGCACGGGGTCCCAAACTCCCGTTTCCGAAAGCCTCCGTCTGATGGATCACTTCCATATCAACCATCTCGTCATCCGTTCGGAAGCGGATGAAATCCTCGGGATCCTGCAGCGGGGGGATATGGAGCGGCTGATCCATACCGACCGTCCGGGAGAGATACTTCTGACCGGTTCAACCATTACCAACAGTGAATTGAGCGAGCAGTTCCAGCGGTTGCCCCATCTGGTCGCCATGTTGATCTCCAGCGGCGCCAGGACAGAACTGATCACCGGCATGACTACCCAAACGGCCGACGAGATCACCCGCTCATTGGCAACATCGATCGAAGCCGAACTCGGGCCTCCCCCCCTGCCTTTCGCTTTCGTCACCCTGGGCAGCGAGGGCCGGTCGGAGCAAACACTGCTGACCGATCAGGACAACGCCCTGATCTACGAAGAACCTCCTGAAATCCAAGCTGAGAAGGTCAGCACCTATTTTCAGGCGTTCGGTGCCCGGATGAACCGACTCCTGGCGCAAGCCGGATATGCTTTGTGCAAGGGAGAGGTCATGGCTGGAAACCCGACATGGAACCAACCGCTCTCCGTTTGGAAACGGTATTTCACCAATTGGATCCATAATCCCGACCCCCAAAACCTGCTGGAGATCAGCACCTTCTTCGACCTCCGCGCTCCCTTCGGCGCCACCGCTTTGGTAATCGATCTTGAGGAGCATATTCACCAGAGCTTGCGGAACTCCCCCTCCTTTTTCGGTCACCTCGCCCGGGTCTGCCTAAACTATAAAATTCCACTGGGCCTGTTCGGAAAGATCCACACCGAATCATCAGCCGAAACCCCGAATCGGATCAATATCAAGAACCCGATCCGGGTGATCGTCAATCTGGTCCGCCTCTATGCCATGGCCAACGACATCCGCAGGACCAATACCCTGGAGCGGATCAGTGGATTGTACGAAAAGGGGATCTTCTCCCGTTCCCTATACCAGGATCTCCGCTTCGCCTTCGATTTCCTCATGATCCGTCAGTTTCAAAGCCAAATCATGGCCTATCGGGAGGCCAGACAGCCCGATCATTTTATCGACCTCGATGGGATATCCACCATCGAAGTGGACACCCTGAAAGCAATCTTTTCCCAGATCAGCGGATTTCAAAACCGGTTGAAACACGATTTCTCGATTCCGGAATAATCCCGCAATCAACCAAAACCCTTTCTCTGTATAGGGGAACCTGAAGAAACCAGGCTTCGATCGATGAGAAAAAAAATAAATATTTGATTTTTTTTTTTCAACTCTTTACAATACCGCTGAGGTAAGCCATGAGTGACCGAAAAATAATGATCGCCTTGATTTCCATGCTCGACGAGGAGAGGAAGTTTTACCAGATGCTTCTGGATAAATACCCCGAGGTCAAGCTGGAGACCTACTTATCTCTCAACCAGTTCAAGAAGGAATGTCCGGGGAAACACTATTCGGGAGTCATCATCGATATGTTCACCATCGTCAGCGCTTCGATGGAGGAGAAGGATTTCTTCTTCTCCCTGCAGAAAGGATTCCCGCTGATGCAGATCCGCCGCAGCCTCGAGGGAGACGACATCAATTGCCTGGTCAACCAGAAACGGGTGGAGGGATTGAAGGGAGCGGAAATACTCGAAAACTTCATTCAAAACAACTGCAAGAACATCAACCCCCGCGGCGTTCGTATCTACGAACGGAAACGGATGCTCCTGCAGATCCACCTCCTGTTCGAATCACAGGAAAACCCCGTGCCAACCCAGCTGATCGATATCTCCGAAGGGGGATGCTTCGTACTGGCTCCCTCCCATGAACCGAAACAGGAAGACCGGGTTTGGATCACCATCGATGACCTGAAGGAAAAAAACCCGATCCCCTGCGTGATCAAATGGAGGAAGAACATGGAAGCGGCGAACTCCCATCTGATCGGCCTGGGGACCCAATTCGAAAAACTCGGACCGGAACTTCAGAAAGAGATCATCAATATCCTGAAGGGAAACATCAATCCCTGATCGTTCCCCGGAAAAAATCGAATTCAACCGACTTTTGGCTTATGGATCTTGGGAAAGGGCGCCGATGGACGGGCAAAAAGAAATCCCTGACCGTAGTCGACACCCAGTTTGATGAGGAGTTTCAATTCCTCCACGGTTTCGATCCCCTCGGCGATGACCAGTGCATTGATGCTCTTGCCGATGTTGACCATGGAATTGACGATCTCCTGCTTCAGGACGTTCTTGTCGATATCCCGGATCAGGGAGATATCGAGCTTGATGTATTGCAGTTTCAATTCCAAAAGAGTCTTCAGGTTTGAGTATCCGGTGCCGGCGTCGTCGATGGCGATGGCGAAACCCAGGTCGGTATATTTTTTCGACTCCTCCTTGAAGATGTTGAAGTTTTCGATGGCCTGACGTTCGGACACCTCCAGAACGACCTCATGGGGGGTAATGTCGATGTCTTTCAGAAAGGTCTTCAGGTACTTGCCGCGGAATTCCGGATCCTGGATGGTGACCGGCAGGATATTGACGAATAGCTTGATTTTTTTCTCGATGCCCCGGGCGTTGATCAGGGCATGTTTCCGACAGATCCGGTCGAGCTCGAAGAGCATCCCCGTCTCCTCGGCGACGTTGAAGAGGACGTATGGATTTTCGTATTCGGTTCCCGCCGGCCCCCGGGTCAGGGCTTCATAGCCGATGATGACATTGTTCTTAATATCGACGATGGGATGGAAGATCGTCCGGATCTCCTCCTTGATGATCAATTCCTGCAGTTTTTCCTTGTTGCGCAGATTCGAGCGGAACTCCTGGTAATTAGCCATGACCTTGGCCTCTTCGACCAGTTTGTCGATCAACCGTTCCAGTTCGATCAAGGGGTTGTAGATGATGATGGCGTAGCCGACGCTGATCTTCAACCGCTCCTTGAGCAGGGGGTTGATGGTCTGATAGATCTTCTCATTGATATGGACATTCAGTCGATTGGCCATTTTCTCGATATCGCCGGAGATGAGCGATTTGGTTTCCCGCTTTTTCGAAAGAAAGATGTAGAAATGATCGCCCCGTTTGTGATTGATGGTGATGATGTCCTTGTTGCGGATCTGGTTGCCCTTCATTTCGAAGATGACCTTTTTCAGGACATCCAGGACTTCATCATAGATACTCTTTCCGTAAAAGAACTCGATCTTATTGATCTTGGAGGCATCGATGAGAATCATCCCCAGGCTGTTGTTGGCAACCAGGTATTTCTTCACATCGAGCATCTTTTCCTGCAATTCGGGAATATACATTTCCGCCGGGAGGGATTTCTTGCGGGTAACTTTGGTCAACTGTTTTGGGGTACCTTTGGCCTTGGTTTTTTTCGTATCCGTCATGATCACCTTCTGTGTTAAGGATTTATGTTTACTATAGTAGTATAAGCGGCCCCCAATTTCAACTGATCGAACCCTTTTTCGGTTGACATTCCCGATCGGGCGGTGTATAGTGGCTTTCACGGTCAGGTGTCAAACCGTCAACCCGAGAGGAGACACATGATTTTCCGCCGCCGGACCCAGGAAATCCGCAACGAGATCACTTCCCTGTATGCGGAGATCGACCTGCACAAACTGCTCAATCGGATCGCCGAAACGATCCGGAAGCATCTGCATTGCGAAGAGGCCTCCATCTTCATCTACAATCCGCAGAAGGAGGAGCTTTCCTTTGAAATCGCCACCGGGGAAAAGGGGGACAGCCTCAAGAAGATCACCCTGAACAAAGGGGAAGGGATCGCCGGCTGGATCATCGCCCACAACCAGCCGCTGATCATCAACGATTGTGCGACCGATCCCCGCTTCGCCGCCCAGATCGATCGCCAGGTCCAGTTTCGCACCCGCTCGATCCTGGGGATGCCGGTCAGCATGGGAGAGACCCAACTGGGAGTGCTGGAAGCGATCAACAAACAGAAGGGAGTGTTCACTCCCCGCGACCGAGCCCTCCTCTTTACCATCGCCCGCCTGGTGGCGATCCCCCTGCAGAACGCCATCCTGTTCAAGTCGATCCTCCAGGAAAGCCGGGAGAAAGAGCAGTTGATCCGATTGGGAAAAAAGATCTCCTCTTCGTTCGCCTTCAATGACATGTTCAGCACCTTCTCGCATCTGATCCGTGACATGATCCCCGCCGCCACCATAAAGGTATTCGTCAAGTCACAGGGGCTCATCTATGATCTGCTCTCCGGCTCCGCCCATCCCTATCCGGAGCATGGGCAGACCATCCCCTATCACCCCGGCCAAAGGCTTCGGGTCCCCCTGGATACACTCGACCGGTCGGTCGGATTCTTGGAATTGACCGGCAGCCATTCCATTCCCGATGCAAGTGTTCCCCTCCTCCAAGGCTGCGCCTCCTTTCTGGCTATCGCCATCGAGAAACAGGAGATGTACCGGCAATCGATCGAACGGGAGAAACTGGCCCGGGAACTGGAAATCGCCCGCACCATCCAGCAGTCGTTTCTGCAAGCACAGGGATTGATCATCAATGGGCTGGAAATCGATTATCGCCTGATCTCCTCGTCCGCTGTGGGCGGCGATTACTACGAGGTCATGGAACTGCCCGACCGGAAGATCCTGGTCAGCATGAATGACGTTTCCGGCCACGGCATCCCCGCCTCCCTGGTGATGTCGATTTTCCGCGCCAATTTCATCTATCACATCCGGGAAAACCCCGATCTGTCAGGCCTCCTTTCCCACCTCAACAACATCCTTGCCGAAACCACCGACTCATCACTGTACGTCACCTCGTTCACCGGACTGATCGACCGCGCCGCGGGCGAATTCACCTATATCAACGCGGGGCATCCGGCTGCCCTGCTCATCCGCGACGGGTCAGCCAGCGAGCTCGCCTCCAACTCCATGGTCATCGGCATCATGGCCGGTGTCGAGTTCAGCAAAGACACCGTGGCCATCCATCCGGGCGACCTGCTGGTCCTGTTCACCGACGGCTTGGTGGAGGCGGAAAACGACCGCGAGGAGATGTTCGGTCCGACACGGCTGGCCGAGTTCATCTGCGCCCAGGGGGATGCCCCCGCGAGCGATCTCACCCAGCGGATCCTTGATGAATTGCGCCGCTTCACCGGCAAAGAAGCCTTCGCCGACGACGTCACCCTGATGCTCGTTCGGGTTTCCGATTGACCATTTCCCCTCCAAACTTCAAATACAAGAAGAATATCGGGAGTAAAGTGGACAAAAACGAAAATTGATACTACCTTTAATCTGCAATGGGGTGGGCAATGACTCAAGAAAAAACAGGACGAAAAAAAACGACCAAAACGAGGACCTTTGGGAACGGGAAACCGGAAGTACACAGGGTGGATCAATATGAATCGATCCGGCAACGCGCCTATGAGATTTTTCAGGAAAGGTGTCTGTACAATCTTCCGGGCGACGAGGTTTCCGATTGGATCCAGGCGGAAACGGAGATCAACACACACTCCTGAGACCGCACCGGTTTACCTGGGGACCAACGTATAAGGCATCAGAATCTGGTCGGGCATGTATGACCGCTTGGCTTGACGCAATCCGTCTATACCCAGATCCTGCTCCCGGTTGATCCAGGAAAACCGGCCGGCGAGGGATCGGGCCGTTTCCTGATTGATCACCTGCGCCGCGCCCTTGACAGTCGTATCCGATTTCTCAAAATGGACATCGGCTGTTTCCCGGTTTAAACGGGAGAAGATCGAAAACGCGATCAACCGGCCGTTTATCTGCAGTATGCCCCCCTCTCCCGCCTCAAGGGCTTGAAGAGTTGCAAGGTCCTGTCCAGCGCCGAACACTCATGTTCAAACCCATCCTGGTCACAGGTTTTGATGCGGCACCACTCCTTGGCAAAACTCCGGTTGCACTTATTATACTCAATACCGAAAAACCCAAAGAATAAAAGCCAATGTGGATCAGGTTCCCTTTGCAGAATAAGCTTTACTCATCGCCAATCCGGGAAAGATCAAAAGGAGATAGAGCAGTGCCGCGACAATAAAATTAAAAGAAATACCAATATAAATCGAGATGAATACAGCAAGGGCTGACCCAAGAACTCCACAGATTCCATTTAATGCCCAAAACCAAGGGGTTTCCGCTGAGATAGACATTTTCGCCAATCTCATTCCGGTCGGAAAAAACATACCCAAACAAATTCCGGTGGGGAAGATAATAATAATCGCAATAATGGCCTTTACCAATACCTTATAAGTTATAGTAACACCTATAATACTAGAAAGAGATAAATTGAGAAGAATAATTACCAGCAAGGTTATTCCGGATAAAAAAGGGAGTATTGTAAGTTTGTTTGAAGGGAGTTTTTGGCTTAACAAGCTGCCGCAACCAGTACTCAAGATTAGGGAAAACAAAAGAATTGCCAATGCATATACGGGGTGACCCAGATATACGGAGAGTCTTTGAATCAAACCGATTTCAATAAACATAAATCCGAATCCGATCATCGAGAAGTAGAAAGCCCCAGCAAGAATACTTCTTTTCTCTGATTTACTTACTTGGAGTCGAGAACGATTAAACAATAGTGGGATCACAATTGTGAAAACCGTCAAAACAAGAAGACAAAGAATTAATACTACCAGCATAAGAGACGCGGTAAGATTTCCACTGATGACCCCCCTTGACAGTTTATTGATATTAAAGAGTGATTTGACTTTAAGCATGTTAAAGAAGTAAGGGGTTTCATCCGTCGGGGGAGTATAGTTCAATGCTTCAGCGGCGATCCTTTCAGTTATCTGCTTTCTGGTTTTTGAATGTAGGATACGTTTCAGAACATCGTGTTCCGGATCAATGTCAGGAGCGATGACTAGTCTAAACTTTAAATTTTCGACTGTATTTTTCATAACCTGTTGATCCATTTCACTAAAAGGCTGCAACGATAGAATCAGGGTCGATATCCGGTCGCCGGTAACCATGAATATATGACGTTGGGGATCAGGCACATTATGGTCAAGCAGTGTAGCCGTAGCAAGGCTCACAACACGGCCGGTTTCCCCTAAATTATCTGGGTTGTACCACCGGGATATGGTAAAGACTCCACTTGGATTCAGACGACTTAAAAAAATCTTCCAAGCCTCAATGGTGTAAAGAGAATTCTCTGACAATGAATAGGCACCAGCTGCAGTTGATGCCCAAGTATCAATTAGGGACATCTGGATAACATTAAACTGCTCCCGACTCTGGGAAAGATAGCTTCGTGCTTCATCTACTTCCAGCTTTACACTGGGGTGGTCAGTGATACCCGCGAATTTCCGGAAGCGACCTTTCAATAGATCGACAAATATGGGGTTGATGTCGATACCGACAACCGATTGGTGCCCAAATAAAATCGCACTCTGAATATCTCTGCCACCTCCAATTCCGATGATACAAGCACTCCCTTTAGAACGGAGGAAATAGGCTATATTCGTAAGGTCGTACTTTAAATCTTTAATATCATCGATTCGGGAAAACTTCCTCATCGTAGTCGCGGCTCCGCCATCAATTGTCATCTTATATTGGTGGAAAGTTTTGTGACGCGGAGCGACGGGGCTCCCCCCCCAATACTGCGGCAGAGTCTTTTTGCACTTCTCCACTGTGATTCGAGTATGGGAATTCCAACGTTCATAATAAATTTGGTTTATATCTTCAAACTCTCCTTTAACTAGAATGGGGCGAATTCCATTTAGAGTGAAGCGATTGACTAGGGAGAGGCCAATCAGAATAAAAAAAATGACACTACCGGAGATCAGCATCTTGCGAGTGATTTTATTCTTTCCGAATAACAACGCTGCTGGAACCCCCATTGCGCCTGTGAATATAATTAAACTCGGAGCATCCATTAATTCAAGACCGACCAGTGTGAAAAGGCAGCCGAATGCTGCTCCAAACAGATCGCTCGCATATAGTTTATTGATCGATAGTTCCACCTTTGTTAACACTGCCGATATAACGATTCCAGAAAAATAGAATGGAATTGAACAGGCAATGGTCACTAGTAACAATGCAACTATCTGCATGAAGGAAAACTCAACTTTCAGCGGGATTGTACAGATAAGAAAGATCGAGAGAGGGACAGCCAAAGAAAAGGCTAAACATGCTTTTGTCAAAGATAATTCGATATGATCCCGAGAAAATTTCTCTGATTTCAGATATACAGTGACAGAACCTGCCGTCATTCCAAGCATTGCGGTAGAAACCGCAAAAAAGACAAGACAGTACCAGGTTATAACGCTAAGCAATCGTGTTAATGTGATCTGAATAGCAAGTGTGGAAAACGAAATAATAAAAATCCCGGCATAATACATTATTGCCATTTTTTCCTTTTTCATTTATGATTCCTTAACCTTAATGAATTGAAGGTTTTCAGAAAATATTAATGTTTTTTTGGGGGATTGTCAAGAATATGTTCCCATATGTTCCCATAACAGGCCTGCGTCATTTTCAGTTTCTTTTTTGTCAGAGCGATACGAGATGTTCATTTATTTTCAGTAGCATCCATATTCATTCGAAATTACAGCCCCAGCAGCCTCAAGGAGTCCTCGCATTTTGAAAGAGAACCAAAAAAAGACAGCACAGGAGCGTTCAAGGAATCAGCAAAATCGCCACTCTGACTTGTTTTTGGCTCTTCTTGGCCCAAAGAAATACAAAATAGCGCCATGATTTTTCAAATCACTGCATTTTGTCGTTTGCAAACAAAAATCGCTCCGTATTATTGTTCCTATAGAGGCGGCTCCCACGAAAAAATCAGGCTTGTGAGAAATGGGGGCATGGCTTGAAAATCAGGGTGAAGTGGATAAATAAAACGAGCCAGTACAATCTGCCGGGCGATGCGTTTACCGATTGGATCCAGGCGGAAACGGAAATTCACGGTTCACGCTCCCTGCACTGATCCGGTTTATTTGGGAACCAGCTTGTAAGGCATCAGGATTTCGTCGGGCACGTACGACCGCTTGGCTTGACGCAAGCCGTCTATTCCCAGATCCTGCTCCCGGTTGATCCAGGAAAACCGGCCGGCGAGGGATCGGGCCGTTTCCTGATTGATGACCTGGGCCGCTCCCTTGACGGTAGGGTCCGATTTCTCGAAATGGACGTCGGCTGTATCCCGGTTCAGCGGTGAAACGATCGAAAAGGCGATCAGTTTATTTTTCAAAACGAGCTTCAACCCCTCCAAATGCAGCGGCTCGAAGAGATGCAAGGCCCTGGCCAAAGCCGATTTTTCATGCTCGTACCCCTCCTGATCACAAGTTTTGATCCTGCACCATTCCTTGGCCAGGCGGATGCAATCATCCGCATCAGCCGTATCCAGAGGCAAAACCACAGCTCCATCATACAACCGGTAAAACTGGGATATGAGGTTCTTTTTCTTGGCCAGCTTGTTTCCCTTCAATTCGATCAGTTTCTGGGTAGAATAGATATAGTCGGCATTCTGGGGTTCGGGAACGATTTCGAACAATGAAGCGATATCGGGATTTTGCTCGAGGAAGCGCTGATCGGCGAAACCGAACTTGACCTGCACCCCCTGCCGGGCCAGATCGGCGGCGATTCGATGGAGCTCAACAGCGGTGATCGGCCGGCCCAGGGGCACCGGCAGCCGCCTCAGCTTTTTCGAATAGATCCAGAACCGTTCCGCGGCGATCTGCCAGGTCAACTCATAGATTTCTCCCCAAATGACCTGATTGACAAAGGAATAATCGCAAAACCGTAAATCGGTTTTATCCAGAAAGGAGAGAATCGTCCCGGCATCCTCCAGCCGGGCCGGTTTGAATGCCGCCAGGTCGAGCCGGCTCACGGACGCTCTCCGAGCAGCATCAATATGTATCCATCCTGCAGCCGAAACCCCAAACTCTCATAAAAGGGATAGGTCCCCGGTTCGGCCACCAGGCCGATCCAGCCGATCTTCCGGGCCTGCAAATGCTCGGCCAGCGTTTGGACAAGCCGTTTGCCGATGCCGCGGCCGCGCCAGTCCGGAGCGACGGTCACATCCTGGATATAAGCATCGGAGATGCCGTCGGAGATGACCCGGGCCATGCCGATCAGTTTTCCCGAGGCGAACGCGCCCGCGTAGCAGTAGGAGCGGTTGAAAATGGCAGCGGCCGTGTCGGGGTTTTCCGCTTCGGACCACCAGCCGGCGGCCTTGTACAGGGAGAGGACAGAAGCACCGTCCAGAGGAGCGTTGACCTCGATGGTGATGGCGTCGGTCTGCTGATCCATCATCGTCTCTCAGGCATTGAAGCGGAAATGGACGATCTCGCCGTCCTGAATGATATATTCTTTGCCTTCCAGGCGCAGGGTTCCCTTTTCCTTGGCGTGCGCGAATCCACCGGCGGCGAGAAAGTCCTGCCAGGGAATCACCTCGGCGCGGATGAACCCCCGCTGGATGTCGGAGTGGATCTTCCCGGCGGCCAGAAAGGCGTTGATTCCCCGCTCGACCGTCCAGGCCTTGTTTTCATCCTTACCCACGGTGAAAAAGGAGATCAGGTTGAGCAACTCGTAGGAGGTGCGGATGAACTGGTCGCGGATGAACGTGTAGTCAGCCAATCCATATTCCGACTGGAAGACGGCACGGTCGGTCTCGTCCAGTTCCAGCAACTCGGTTTCGATCTTGCCGGCGAATACTGCCGTGGCCTTCTTGTCTGTGGGCGCGTGCGCCAGGGAGCGGTATTTCTTCCAACTTGCTTCGTCGCAGTTGATCAGGTGCAGGAGCGGCTTTTGGGAAATGAACTTGAAACCGCGGACCAGGGTATCCTCCTTGGCCGTCAACGGATACTCCCGCAACGGCCGTCCGCCCTCGACAAAGTCCCGCAACCGTTTCAACAGGTCCATCTCCTCTTCCAATTCCTTGGTCTTCATCTTCCTGATATCGAGGGAGAGCCGCTCGATCCGCTTGTCTAGGGAGAGGAAATCGGTGGTTTTCAACTCCTCCTCGATGATCCGCATGTCCCGTTCCGGATCGATCTCCCCCTGAGGGTGGAGGATCTCCGCGTCGGCAAATCCCCGGACCAGGTGCACCAGCCCGTCGGCGCGTCGGAGCAGGTCCATGAAGGTCGATTCCCGGGCTTCGCCGAAGGAGACCGCGCCGGTGTCGAGAAACTCGATCTTGGCGTGGATGGCCGGCGCCTGGTGGAATTCGGCCAGGCGGGTGAGCCGATCGTCGGGGACATTGACCACCGCCTTGTGCAGCTCCTCGGTGGAGACCGAAAACTTCGATATTTGCTCTTTCTGTCCGGTCAGCAGGTTGAAGAGTATCGTTTTTCCCGTCTTGGGGTAACCGAAAATCGCGAGAATCATAGTAACTTTTCCCTTACCCTTTTCATGGTGATTGTAGATTCCATCAACAGCCCCGGCACTACTTCAACTCAGCGAGGACCGCCGCCAAGTCTCCGGGAGAGAGGTATCCGACCAACCGTTTTCGTTCCCGGCCGTCCGGTCCCAGGAACACCAGAGTCGGAGGATCGAAGCGGCCGGTTAGGCCGATTTTTTTCAGGTCGTCCACCTGCCGCCGCTGCTGGTCCTTGGTGGTCATATCGAGCCGCACCAGTTGATAGCCCGCGAGCAGGCGGATGACCTCCGCAGCGGCGAAGGTGGTTTTTTCCAACTTTTTGCAGTACACGCACCAGTCAGCGGTGAAATCGATGAGCACCGGTTTTCCCTGCGCTTTAGCCTGTGAAAGGACGCCGGGTAAATCACCCTGCCAGGACAACGTCGCAACCTCCTCTCCCTGCTGGCCTTCCTGCAGGGATACCGGATTTGTTCCGGAAAGTCCCTTCCAGAAAAAGAAAACGCCCAGCAGAAACAGCAGCGTGGCGATCAGTTTCATGAATTTGGGGCCGTGCCCTGAATCCGCTTCGATCCGCGAGAACAGCCCGATCCAGATGGCCACGGCGATCATGAAAACGCCCCAGATGATCCGGATCAGGTGGGGGGGAACCACCATGCCGAGGATGTAGATGCCGCCGGCCATAAGCAGCAGGGAGAAAAAGTACTTGATTTTTTCCATCCAGCCGCCGCCCTTGGGGAGCGAGGAGACCAATCCCGAAAACGTCCCCACCGCCAGGAAGATCAGGCACATGCCCAGGGAGAAGGTCAGGGTGACCCAGAAACCCAGGAAAACCTGTTTGGATTCACTGATCACCGTGAGCAGCGAGATCAACACCGGACCCGCGCAGGGGGCGGCGATCAGGGCCGAGACGGCTCCGATGAAAAAGGCGCTGACAACTCCGCTCTTGGAACCTTTGCCCATCTTTGAGGTGATCGCGGCGGGGACCGGGATAGAGAAAAAACCGGCCATGCTCAAACCCATGGCCAGAAAAATGGCGGCAATGAAACCGGCCACCCAGGGGTTCTGGAAAGAAAAGCCGAGTCCCTGACCGGCCAGAGCGGCAATGATCCCGAGAACGGCATAGACGAGAGAAAGTCCGGCTACGAATACCGCCGAAAGATAAAACCCCTTCCACCGGCTGGCACTGCTCCGCGCTCCGACGAATCCCATGACAATGGGGATCACCGGGTAAACGCAGGGGGTGAGGCTAGTGAGAAAACCGAGGAGGAAAACGCCCAGAAAGAGGAGGAACGATTTTTTTTGAAACTCGGTTTCAATGAACTGTTTGGGGTTTTTGAGGATCCGACCGATCCAGCTTTTCCCCTGCTGTTTCCCTTCATCAGGGAGGCGTTGGGCTGCCTGCGCATTCTCCGCCCGGGCCGACGGTTTCGTTTCCGCCAGAAGAACCATCTTCGGCTCATCTCCGGCATAGGCGGCGGCCGGTCGCCGGGCCGGCTCACCCAGCTTGGGTTGGTCCGATCCGGCCTGGGGCGGAAGCGTGACCTTCACTTCGCTGGCATCGGGGGCGAAACACAACTGGTCCGGCTGCTCCTGGCAGATCTGGTAGGAGACGGTGAACGTCTCCTCCCGGGCTGCATCGAAGGGCTTGCGGATCCTGAGCCGGACGCCGATCTCGATCCGCCCCTGGTAAACCAGTTCGTCATCGAAGGGAATTCCCTGCGGAAAATCGACCGCCTCGATGGCGACGAATTCGTCCGGGGGCAGACTGACGGCAAAGAATCCGTGCTTGCGGTCGGTGATGTGGTAATTGCGGTCGACAGCAAGGACGATCCTGACCAGACGGGCGTCGGCCGACACGCTCGTAGTCACGCCGGGGCGGTAGGGACCGTCGTCAAACGAGGGCGACTGCGCCCGGAGCGGTATGATCGCCAAGACAATCAACAGGCAAATAAAACGGATATATTTGACCATGGGAGTTGTATGGTAGCAGAAACTGCTCTCCTTTTCAAGGCTGGCTGGGAAGGCCACATCGTCCGCCACCCCCCTTCACTTCGAGGGGGGCTCCGCCGGCTGAATATTTCTGTTTACTTGATCTCCTTCTCGATCCACTTGGAACGATCGGGTGCGGACGGTTGCTTGGTCTTGAGCGGCGGGTTCTTCTGCAGTTCCTTGAGGAGGACCTCCACCGCTTTCTCGATGCCGGGATCCTTGCCGGCCGCAATCGCCTCGGGCAGGTCGATCACCTCGATGTCGGGGGCGACTCCCTCCCCTTCCACCGCCCAGTTTCCCTCCGTATCGACAAAACCGAAGGTGGGGACATTGAATGAACCGCCGTCAACGAAACCGGGATTACCGGAAATGCCGATCAATCCACCCCAGGTGCGGGTACCGATGAGGGTTCCCAGTTTCCTTTTCTTGAAATAGTAGGGGAAGGCATCCCCTCCCGAGGAGGAGTAGCCGTTGATCAGCATGACCTTGGGACCGTCGTGGGCGACACCCGGATCGGGGAGCATCTCTAGGCCGCGACGGACCCAGTAATTGAGGGTTTTCCGGGCCAGCAGGTCGGACATGACCCCGGGGATGAAACCGCCGCCGTTGTAGCGGTCGTCGATGATCAACGCCTCCTTGTTCTGGTAGGAGTAAACCCCCCGAAACAACTCGCGATTGCCATTGGCAGAGGTGTCGGGGACATGGATATAACCGATTTTCCCCCCCGAGAGGCGGTCGACCATTGCCCGGCGCGACTGGACCCAATCCAGATAGAAGAGATCCAATTCGCTGCGGATCGGCTTGATCCGGTATTCGCGGGCGCCTTCGGCCTTGGGCAGACCGTTCACCTTGATCGATATTTTTTTACCGACACAGTTTTCCAGGAACCGGTAGGGGTTGTCGGCGGTAGTGACCTCCTCGCCGTTCAGTGCGATGAGGTAGTCTCCTTCCTTCACCGCTATCCCCTGCTCGGTCAGGGGCGAGCGCCGGTTTTCGGTCCAGTTTTCCCCGGCATAGATCTTGGCGATCACGTATCGGCCCGCCTTTTCATCGGCGCGCAGGTCGGCTCCGAGCAGGCCGGTATCGATACGCTTGACCCGGGAAAAATCGCCCCAATTGACATAGGTGTGCCCGGCGTTCACCTCCCCCACCAGTTCGCCGAAGATGAAATCGAGATCGGCCCGGTGGGCGAGATGGGGCACTAGCCGCCCGTATTTTTCCTTCATCTTGGCCCAGTCGACGCCATGCAGGTTCTTCACGTAGAACCAGTCGCGAAAGATCCGCCAACCGTCATTGAATATCTGCTGCCATTCCTTGAGCGGATCGATCTTCATGGTCATGTCGACCAGGTTCAACAGGCCGGCCCCCTTCGCCTGGTCGGGCTGGAGTCCGATGATGCCGAATTGATCGCGGGCGCGGTAGAGGATCTTCTTGCGGTCGGCCGAGAGGGTGGCGCCACCGATCTCCTTGATCAGCGTCTTGTCGCTCTTGTCCTCGTACTTGTAGAGGTGGATTTCCCCATCGCGGAAGTAGAGAAAACCGTTATCGATCGGTTCCACGGCGCGGTAATCGGCCGCCGGCAACGGCAGGGCGGTCACCCGTCCGGCCACGGAACCGAAATCGATCTTCACCTGGACATCCGGGGTCGGTTTCTTCGTCTCCTCCGCTTTCCCCTTGGCGGGAGTCTCCTTGGGCGCCGCCGGCTTGGCCGCCTCGACATCGTTCTTGTCGGGCATCAGCGGCGGCGCGTCAGCGGTCAACGGCAGTGCGTAGATTCGAGTGGCGCGGTTGTACAGGTAGTCGAACTCGTAGGCGGAAAAGGCGAGATTGAAATCGCGGTTGGAGAGGAAGAAGAGGTACTTTCCGCAGGGGGAGAAGACGGGGTTGAAATCGTTGAATTCGCCGTCTGTCAACTGGAACGCCTTCTTCTGGTCGAGTGAATAGATCCAGACGGAGCTCTGATCCGATTCGGCCTCCTTGGTGTAGACCACCCAGCGGGAGTCGGGCGCCCAGGAGTAATCGGTGATGTCCGACTTCACGGCGCGGTCGATGGGCGTGACCTGCCGCGAAGCGACATCGAGGACCTGCAGCAGTTGGTTTTTGTCGGAGAACACGAGCATGCGGCTGTCGGGCGACCAGCGGGGCGGGAACCGCCAGATGCGGCTATCCTGCGTCAGCGGGCGGATTTCACCGCCATCCGGGTTCATCAGGTAGATCTCGTACTCGCCGGTCCGATCCGAGTAGTAGGAGATCCATTTGCCGTCGGGAGACCAGGCGGGGAACAATTCGCGGACCCCCTGGGTCCGGGTGAGATTGACCAGATTCCCCTCCTTCTCGGGGATGCTGAAGATGTCCCCCCGGGCTTCGAAAAGCGCCCGCTTACCGGTCGGAGATATATCCTGAGAATCGACGAATTCCCGGACATTTCGGATGACCGGCAGCCGGGCCGGCAGGTCCGAAGCGATCTGGACCGGAATCTTCGTTGATTGGCCGGTAGCCAGATCGAGCCGGTACAGGGCACCGCCATTCTCGTAGGCGATCTGCCCCCCTTCCCCCGACGGCCAGAGGACGTCATATTCCCGGTGATTGGTCACCGGAGACACCGCTCCATCCTTCAGGTTGTAGGAATAGATGTTCAGGGTCAGGTCGCGGTCCGACACGAAATAAATCTTGTCACCAAACCAGGTGGGATGCTGATCGGTGCCGGGAAAGTCGGTCAGGCGCCGGGATTTCTTCTTGTCCAGGTCAAAAATCCAGACATCCTGGGCCCGCCCTCCCTTGTATCGTTTCCAGGTGCGGAATTCTCGTTCGATCGGTGTGTAGACGATCTGCCGACCGTCAGGAGAAAACCGGCCGCTTCCTCCCTCCGGGATCTCGAGCGGTGTTTCCAATCCACCCGCCAGGGAGACCAGGAAGTATTTTCCCATCCGCTCCCCCCAGGGAGTCCGGTTGGCACGAATGAGAATCCGCTGGCTATCGGGAGTCCAGTCGAGCACCACGTTATCGTATCCGCCCCGGGGAGGCATGATGCCGGCATCGTTGTAATAGGTGAGCTGTCTCGGGGCCCCCCCGCCGGCAGGAATGACATAGACCTGCCGGGACCCTGAATACTCGGCGGAAAACGCGATCCACCTGCCATCGGGGGAGATCTTGGGAAACAGCTCCAGGCCTTCATGGGAGGTGAGCTTGTGGGCCACTCCTCCGGCGGCTGCAACCGACCAGATATCGCCACCGTAAACAAAAACGACCAGATTCCCATTGATATCGGGAAACCTCATGAGAAGCGTTTCCGGGCCGGCCGCCAACAGAACGGAACCGGCAAGAAGGCATATCGCCGCAATCAGCAGGTGTTTCATGTTTCCTCCTGATCGCATTATACCGACCCTTATTTTTTTTCTCCATATATTCCCGAAAAAAAATGATCACTGCCGGGCATCCAGAAATACCCTCGATGCGTCTGAATGGATATGAAGAAATGGCTCTTTCTGCTGATCCTCTTCATCTGGGTTCTCATCAATCAGGCCTTCGCCCAGACGACTCCCGAAGGTATCTGGGTGACCCAAAATGAGCAGACGGGGCGGCTCGAATCACTGGTGGAAATCCGGAAAGACAATGATCGGTTGTCGGGGAGGATCGTGGAAATTTTCCCCGGCGGGGGATTGGGAGAGAATCCCGTTTGCGAGAAATGCCCCAAAGAGTGGCTGGGTCAACCGATCCTGGGGATGGTCTTCATGTGGGGGTTCCGGGAAAAAGGAGACAAATGGGTAGATGGACGCGTCCTCGACTCCCGTGACGGCCATATCTATCGAAGTGAATTGTCCCTGACCAAGGATGGAAAGACGCTCCGCCTCTTCGGCTTTGTCCGCCTGGTCGTCAAGATCGGCAAACGGGTGACCTGGACCCGCCAGTCCAGCTCAAATTGATTTTACCTGTTGACAATTTCCTCTTTATGTTGTATTTAACAACTGTTGTAAATTACAGTAAAAGAGGAAAATTATGGACATACGTGATTTTCGAAAATCACTGCGCAAGCTGGAGCGGTTAATCGGAGAAGACTTGAAACGGGACGCCAGGTGTTGCGGTGTCACCTCGCTGCAATGTCATGTATTGCTGGAAATCGCCGAGACCAACGAAATCAAGCTGAAGGACCTGGCCAAGCGGTTGGATCTGGACAAGGGCAATGTCAGCCGCACCATCGACACCCTGGTGGAGACAAACCTGATCTATAGAAAAACCAATCCGGACCGGCGCCGGGAGGTCATAATCGGCCTGACCCCGCCAGGTGCGAAAAAAACGGTCTCGATCCATTCTCTCTGCGACCGGTTATATCAGGAATTATTCCGCGATTGGCCGGAGCTCAAAAAAAAGCAAGCTTTCGATGGCCTCCAATTGATCGTGGAGGCCCTGCAGGAAATGACCCGGAAGGGAAACTGCCCTGTCGGTTCGGGGGGGAAATCATGAACGGATGTTCATGCAGCGAAAATAAAACCGGTAAAAATACCCCTTTGACATGTTGCTCCCAGAAAATCGGTGAACCAGCGATCACCCGGATCACTTCCGCATGGAAATTTTCCGATTGGCTCGGGTCGATCCTCGTGCGATTCGGTTGGCGCCGCCTGAACGATCGTGTAGCCCCCGGCTTGTATACCATTGGAGAACCAAACGCCCATGCCCCGGTGTTCGTCTCGGCCAATTACAAGCTCAGCTTCGACCACCTGCGCCGGGGTCTGGCCGAAACCCCCGCCTATATCCTGGTTCTCGATACCAAAGGGGTCAATGTCTGGTGCGCCGCCGGTAAAAAAAGCTTTTCGACCACGGAAGTCATCGCCCGGATCCGATCTTCCGGGTTGTGTGACTTCGTCAGCCACCGGGAGATCATTCTCCCGCAACTCGGCGCCCCCGGCGTGAGAGGCTTCGAAATCACCCGGGAAACCGGATTCCGTGTCCTTTACGGTCCCGTACGCACCGCCGACATCCATCTTTTCCTGAAAAACGGAAAAACAGCGGATCGGCGGATGAGAACCGTCCGCTTCGACCTGATCGACCGGATCAAGGTCATCCCCATCGAAGTCATTTTTGCCGGCAAATGGTTTTTCATCCCCATCCTACTGGCCTTCACTCTGGGCTGGTTCGGGATCATTCCCCCCGCTTTCATCCCGGACTATCTTCTGCCACTGGTCATTGCCCTGATCCTGGGAACCGTGGCCTTCCCGATCCTGCTGCCGCTGCTCCCCTTCCGGGCCTTTTCGCTCAAGGGTTGGATTCTGGGCGTCCTGGGATTGACCGCGTACGGGTGGTTGTTGCACCGGGAGCTCTTCGAGGCTTTGACCCTGCCGCTCCTATTTGCGCCGGTCACCGCCTTTTTCGCCCTCAATTTCACCGGCGCTTCGACCTTCACTTCCCTTTCCGGGGTAAAAAAAGAAACGACCCGGGCCATTCCAATGATGATCGTCTCCTGTCTGCTGGGATTGGTGGCGGCCATCTGGCTGTAACATTGGAGAATCCATGAACTATATCAAAAACGTCGTCACCCTGAAACTGGAACCGGACCTCTGCACCGGCTGCGGCCTCTGCACCGAGGTCTGCCCGCGCTCCGTCCTGGAGCTCGACCCGGCGCAGGGAAAAGTCGACCTGATCAACCGGGACAGTTGTATCGAATGCGGCGCCTGCATGATGAATTGCCCGATCGGGGCGATCTCGGTACAGGCCGGAGTCGGCTGCGCCTATGCTCTCCTGAAAAGCCGGATACAGGGAAAAGAGAAGATCTCCTGCGATTGCGATTGCAGTTGAAGCGGTTGATTGGAAAAAACACCTTTGTCCTTATTTGAATCCGCACATTTTATGTTTTTCCCAGTAGGGATATGTGAGGGGACTGCTGTCAAATTACAAAACGACTTGAATTTTCTTTATGAATTAAGACAATATTTGACCCAAAAATGCCGTCAAGGTTGAATGATCCGGAAAATAACACTATAATAGTAGCTGCGAGGTATAACCATGAGAGTATTGAAAACCACCACCGTAATATACTTGTTTGCCCTCTTTTTCTTTCTCTTTCCCGGCCGGGGAGAGGCACAATCGTATGCCATCTATCCGCTGGGGATTCAAGCTCAGACCCAGGACCTGGTTGCCGACAACACAGGCGCCCTCCACCTGATCTGGGTCGGCAGCTGGAATTATCTCTACTACGGCCGGATCGTCCCCAACGGCAGTGACGATTATACCATATCGGGCCAGCAAACGATCGCCCAGATCGCCTCTCTCTCCCAGTCCTTCACCCGGCCGCGAATGGCGGTCCACCCCGACGGCAGCTCGGTTCACGTCGTCTATCTGGCAAGTTATACGGAAATGATCCACGCCTGGAAAACCACTGGCGCCTGGTCGACCGAGACGATCCCGGCCGGATCGCCCTACTTCGCCTTTCCCGCCGTCGCGGTAAATGCCAGCGGCACAGTTCATTTCATTGCTCAGAGATGGAGTTATTCCTCCGTCACCTCCCCGATCATCTACCTCCGAAAACCAGCCGGTTCCTCTTGGACTTCACCGGTGGATATCTCCCCCAACAACGCCGAGTACCGTGATTGTGCCATGTTCACCGATCCGGCCGGTGGTGTTCACGCTACCTGGCATGCCGGCGGCCGCCCGGGGTATTATCGCTATGCCCCCAACGGCACCAACCTCGATACTGTTTCCACTATGGAAATCCCGCGTCTGCCAGATGTGGCCACCAATTGTTTCGGAGATCTGTTCGCCAAATCCAATGGCGAGGCGCATACGGCATTTTTCGCCTGGGGCAGCACGGGAACCATCGACCATTCCATACGGCCGGCCGGAGGAGCCTGGCAGACCCCAACCCGTCCCAGCCTCGGCGGCATCAATTTTACCGACGATGTCTGGCCGGCGGTCGTGTCCGACTCCCAAAAAACCTATGTCGCCTGGGCGGAAGCCCCATCCGGTGGCGTATTCACTCAACTCAAGCTTGCGATCAAGACCAGCGGCTCCTGGACCAAGTACGATGTGGACAACAGCGCCACGGTTCCAACCTACTCCAAAGTATCGATGGCGTTATCCTCCGGAGGGATCTACGGCGTCTGGCGGTCGAATATGAGCCCGCTTTTCCCCGAACAACTGATATTGTGTGCCATCGCCAAACTGATCAATGTCACCTCCCCCCTTGGCGGCGAGCAGTGGATGCGTGGATCGTCGCAGACCATCACCTGGAACACGACCGAAACCATCACCAACGTGAGGATCGAGTATTCGACCAACGGCGGCTCGACCTGGACCGACGTCATCGCCTCCACTCCCAATGACGGTACCCACCCCTGGACCGTCCCCAATGCCCCCTCTACAAATTGTTATATCCGTATCACCGACACAGCCAATGCGGCCAACGCCGACAGGAACGATGTTCCATTCTCCATCATCATACCTCCACCCACGATCATCGTTCTCACACCAAACGGCGGTGAAGGCCTCCGGATTGGAACATCTACCAATATCACCTGGGATTTTTTCGAAATGACTGGGAACGTGCGTATCGACCTCCTTAACTATAGTGGTGCCACCTATACCATTTCAGAGAGTGTCCCGATCGGGAACCGGAGTTATTCCTGGACAGTGGGGCAGCATACGGGCGGGACGGCGCCTGCGGGTACGGGGTATCAGGTGCGAATCAGCCACATCGGCAGCAGCGTGGCCGACAGCAGCAATAACATTTTCACTCTCATTACAACCGACATTCAATTGGCCTCCCCCAATGGGTACGAGACCTGGCCGGTGGGAGGTGTTCGACCGATCCGTTGGAATGCGGTGTCGGGGATTACGAGTGTGCGGTTGGAGTATTCGGTGAACGGTGGGAGCAGTTGGACGAATATCATTGCCTCGACTGCGAACACGGGGTTGTACAATTGGACGGTGCCCAATGCTCCTTCAGCGTTGTGCCGGGTGCGGGTGTCGGATGCGGCGAATGGGGCGGCGAACGATGCGAGCGACGCCAATTTTGCGATTGTGACATCACTTCCCGCCTATAAAAAGTACATC